>ERZ1740062.16-NODE-16-length-144569-cov-6.655853_pt1 | contig 144569 bp, 136 predicted proteins | sample MGYA00581741_ERZ1740062 | MGnify/ENA primary metagenome ERZ1740062 (study PRJEB43018, sample SAMN04849747) | marine metagenome | isolation source: floating plastic debris | place: Pacific Ocean | collected 2008-09-01 | study: EMG produced TPA metagenomics...
GCTTGGCCTGCCGACACGGCGGCCCAGGCGACACCACAGCAGCTGAGCGACCTCTGGGCCGCGGGTCTGGAGGACCTGACCGCATCCGAGATCGTCCTGCCGGATTCAGGCGTTGAAGACACCCGCACGATCAGCCTCGGCAACCGGGAACTGGTCCTGACGGCGATCGCAAACGGCCCGACCGGGCAGGACCTGATGGTGCGGGACGCTCAGACGGGAACCCTGTTCCTGGGTGACCTGCTCTCACACCGCCGCCTACCTTTCATCGGCGCCGACCTGATCGGATGGATCGAAGCATTGGAGCGGCTGAGCAACGAACCTGCCGAACGGATCGTTCCCGGGCACGGCCCGGTTGCCCTGCCATGGCCCGGTGGCTCCGCACCGACGCAGCGCTATCTGACGTCCGTTCTGGAAGACGCACAGGTCGAGATCGCGCGGGGCACGCCCGAGGCGGAGGCAATCCAGCGGATCGGCGCGAATGAAAGCGGAAAGTGGCTGTTCTTCAACGAAATCCACCCCGGGAACGCCGCTCGAACGCTGAAAGCCTTGCGGGAAGAGTGACCGTCCCGTCCTACCTCATCGCGGCGATGATCGCGCTTGGGTCCGTCCAGTCGTGGGCTGCATCGCCAAGTTATGAGATAGATGGCAAACACTTCGACGCAGTCAACGAGCCTACCTATTCGATTGGCCCGGACGGCACCGTCGATTGGTACACGGCCGAAGGATACGCCGCCTACCACCGCAGTTGCCAGGGGTGCCATGGGCCGCGCGGTGAAGGATCACCGCTTGGCGCCGGGCTGTTGGATGGGCTCCGCACCCAGACTTATCTCGACTTTCTGGATGCCGTCACGAACGGTCGGATCGCGCACCGGGACGGCACGGCCCGCATTATGCCCGCGTTCGGAACCGTGCCGGACGTCTTCTGCCGGATCGATGCGATTTTCATCTATCTCCGGGCCGAGGCCGCAGACGCACTGCCCGATACATCACCATTGGCAAGCGCCAATGCCGGGACCACAGCCGCCGAGGATCTCGCCACCTGCCTCGCCGAATAGCGGCTATTCAGCCATCTCCGCCCGGATCTGCTGACGCAGCACGTCAATCGGCATTGGTTTGCCGTCGCGCCGGAAACACCAGTACGTCCATCCATTGCAGGACGGCGCGCCTTGCAGTTCCGCGCCCACCTTATGAATCGCGCCCGTCACGCTCTCGGCCACCAGCGTCCCGTCGGCCCGAACCTTGGCTGTGTGCCGTCCGTTCATCGATTCCAGGACATCACCAGGCTCCAGCAGCCTCCGCTCCACAAGCTGCCCGAACGGCACCCGAGGTTCTGCCCGTTTTCCGCGCGTGACCGCCAGCGCCTTGGCCTCGCCACGCTTGACGTCCGCAATCCGCTTGCGCGCAACGTCGATGTAATCACGCTCGCGCTCGATCCCGATCCACTTGCGCCCAAGCCGCTTGGCCACAGCGCCGGTGGTACCTGTCCCAAAGAACGGATCCAGCACGACATCGCCGACCTGCGTGGTCCCGACCAGCACACGGTGCAGCAGAGCCTCAGGCTTCTGGGTCGGATGCGCCTTGGCGCCATCCTTGCCCTTTAGCCGCTCGCCACCCGAACAAATCGGCAGCAACCAGTCCGAGCGCATCTGGATCCCGTCATTCAGTTCTTTCAGCGCGTCGTAGTTGAACGTCGGCCTCGCACCTTCATGCGGCGCGGCCCAGATCAGCGTCTCATGCGCGTTGGTCAGCCGCTTGCCACGGAAATTCGGCATCGGGTTGGTCTTGCGCCAGACCACGTCGTTCAAGATCCAGTACCCCAGATCCTGCAGCGCCGTGCCCAGGCGGAACACGTTGTGATAGCTGCCAATCACCCAGATCGCACCGTCAGGCTTCAGGACGCGCTTCGCCTCGGCCAGCCAGCCCCGCGTGAACCGGTCATAGACGGCAAAGCTGTCGAACTGGTCCCAGGCATCGTCGACGGCATCCACCCGACTGTTGTTCGGGCGATGCAGATCCCCCTTCAGTTGCAGATTGTACGGCGGATCCGCGAAGATCAGATCCACCGAAGCATCGGGCAAGGTCTTCATCGCGGCGATGCTGTCGCCTTCGATGATCCGGTCCGTCACCAGTTCCGTCATTCTGCACTCCCTGATTCGGAGGCAAGATGAGTCAAACGCGATTCCACGTCAATCGCATTTTGAATCAATAGCTTATTTAAGTTTCCTCACCCAATATCTTGTATATAGGCTTGAAGGAACGCCTATGATGCGGGGTCACGCCCAGACGGTCCAGCCCCGCTTGGTGTGCGGCAGTGCCGTAACCTTGATTGGTCTCCCATCCGTATCCGGGGTGTTGCACGGCCAAGTCCGCCATGATCCGGTCGCGCGTCACCTTGGCAATGATCGACGCCGCAGCAATCGACAGGCTCAGCCCGTCGCCACCCACGACTGCCCGCGCCGGATGGACCATATTGTGCGGCACGAACCGCCCATCGATCAGCAGGAACGCCGGTTCCGACCCCAAAGCCTCGACCGCACGCGCCATCGCCAGATCGTTGGCCCGGGCAATGTTCAGCCGGTCGACCTCCTCGACCGAGCCGACACCGACGCCGACCCGAGCCTGCTGCCGGATCAGATCGAACAGCAACGCACGCCGTTTCGCCGTCAGCTTCTTTGAGTCATTCAAACCCTCCGGCACCGCGGCACGATCAAGGATCACCGCCGCCGCCACGACCGGTCCGGCCCAGGGTCCGCGCCCGGCCTCGTCGACACCCGCCACGGGTGCCGGGTACTGATCCTCAATCTCGAAGCTCGGCATGGCCCGAACTTTCCAACCCATCGCAAGAATGACAAGTGATTTCAGCGCGCCAGCGCGCATTGGTGATCTTTCATCGCAACAGTACGCGCTCGGGCACAAGCCGAGTCCGCGTTGTTACCAAAGCGGTATCAAAGGACTACGTTTGGACTACTCTTGCGGTATTAAATTGGGGTGCCTTTGGGGACAGCACCACCCGGCGTCAGATCCCAAGGCTCAACTGATCTCCAGACCGCGGAGGCACCCGGAACAGATCAGTGCGCAAGCGCACCCGATCCTTATCCAATCCGAATTTCTTCCGCGCCAGCTCGAACCGGCGGGCAATCAACGTGGCGTACACACCTTCTCCGCGAAGTCTCTTAAACCACTGGGAATCATATGATTTTCCACCATGCATCTCACGCACTCGATTCATGATCTTGGTCGCACGATCAGGATATTCCCGCTCGAGCCAATCCTCGAACAACGGGGCCACCTCCAGCGGCAGCCTTAGCATGATGAAGGTCGCGAAGTCCGCTCCGGCCTCGGCACCGGCCCGCAATAGGTGCTCGATCTCATGGTCAGTTAACCCTGGGATAATAGGAGCTAATCCAATGCCCGTGGGTACTCCACTGCGCGTCAAGTCCCGCACCATTGCCAGTCGGCGGGCCGGTGCGGCGCAGCGCGGCTCCATCGACCGGCTCAGACGGTTGTCGAGGCTCGTCAGGGATACCGTCACGCGGACCAGATCCTCCCGCGCCATCTTACGCAAGATGTCGACATCGCGCGTCAGCAGCGTTCCCTTCGTTGTGATCGTCACCGGATGGCGGTGCTCCCACAACACCTCGAGCACCGCGCGCATGATCCGCCAGTCCTTTTCGACCGGCTGATACGGATCGGTGTTTGTGCCGATCGCAATGGGCGCCACCATGTAGCCGGGCTTACGCAGAACCTCGGCCAGCAGGTCGGCGGCATTCGGTTTGGCGAGTAGACGCGTCTCGAAGTCCAGCCCCGGCGAGAAGCCAAGATGCGCGTGGGTTGGCCGGGCGAAGCAATAGATGCAGCCGTGTTCGCAGCCCCTGTATGGGTTGATCGAGCGGTCGAACGGCACATCGGGCGAGGTGTTCCTTGCCAGCACGGTGCGAGAGCTGTCGATGTCGACACGCGTGCGCACTGGCGCGTCCGACTCACGCGCCCAGCCATCGTCGGTGCGCGCGGCACGCAGGCGCTCGAACCGGTTGTCGGGGTTCGACCCCGCCCCACGGCCGCGGCGGCGTTCCGGCTCGATCGAATCTCCCAGCAGGTCGGACACACGATTCTCCCTGACGATAAAGAGAACATTAATAGAACATTTGTGAGTCGCACAAGCCACGCCTTCACGTGATGACGCGGCTCGGATAGACAGGCATCATGGGAGGTCCGCATGCAAGAAGACGCGAAAGCACTGGCTGATGCCTTTGATCTGACACGACTTTCTCCCGAGTTTGCGCAGGATCCGTTCCCGACCTATCGGGCACTGCTGGCTCATGCACCAGTGAAGCGTTTCCAGGACGGCTCGGTCATGGTTGCGCGCTACGCTGATCTGGTGCGGATCTACCGCGACACGCAGACGTTCTCCTCCGACAAGAAGGCCGAGTTCCTGCCGAAATACGGTGACACGGCGCTCTACCGGCATCACACGACCTCACTGGTCTTCAACGACCCGCCATTGCACACCAGGGTCCGGCGGATCATGTCGGGCGCGTTGACGCCCCGGGCCATCGCCGCCATGGAACCGGGCCTCGTAGCACTGGTCGACCGTTTGCTCGACACCCTGCCCGATCCGTGCGATCTGATCGAGCACTACGCCTCGGCAATCCCGGTCGAGGTCATCGGCAATCTGTTCGATATCCCGCGCGAGGAACGCGGCCCCTTGCGCGACTGGTCGCTTGCGATTCTCGGCGCCTTGGAGCCGGTGCTCACGCTGGAGCAACACCAGCTGGGAAATACAGCCGTTAGCGCGTTCAGCGGCTATCTGCGCGATCTCGTGGCGCGACGGCGCAAGTCGCCCGGAGACCCGGAAACAGATGTCCTCACGCGCCTAATGCAGGGCGATCGCGGCGAGCACCTGACCGAAGACGAGCTTCTCCAGAACTGCATCTTCATCCTGAACGCCGGGCACGAGACCACAACCAACCTGATCGGCAGTGCATTGGACCTGTTCCTGGACTTCCCGGCAGAACGCGCGCGGCTGCTTGCAGATCCCACCCTGATCGACAGCGCCGTCGAAGAAGTCCTGAGACACCAGAGCTCAAACCAGCTCGGCAACCGGATCACGACTAAATCTCGTGAACTCAGCGGCTTGCAACTTGAAGCTGGAACCCGGGTTCACCTCCTGATGGGCGCTGCCAATCGCGACCCGGAACAGTTCATCGACCCCGAGCGGTTCAACATTGCACGCACACCAAACCGTCATCTGGCCTTCGCGGGAGGACCCCATGTGTGCCTTGGCCTGACGCTTGCGCGGATGGAGGGCAAGATCGCCATCGAGCGGTTCCTGACACGATATCCGGACTATAGTCGCGACGGGTCAGGCACGCGCACGGGACGTGTCCGCTTTCGCGGTTTCTCGCATTAGCCCGTGAGGCTGGGCCTCTGACGTCAGACTGCCGTCAGGACAGCAGCGACCCGGCGATCTTCCGTCAACAGGACATTGTAGGTCCGGCAGGCCGACGGCGTGGACATCAGATCCAGCCCAATCCCAGCCTCGTCCAGGGACGTGCGCACGTCGCGCGGCAGAGGCGCCACATCGTCACCCATTCCGATCAGCAGTACGTCCAGTGTTCCCGCCGCATCCAGCACAGGCGCCATTGCCTCGACCGTGATCACCCCGGAAAATGAAAGCGTCACCTCCGGCAGCAGGATCACGGACCCAGGTTGCCAGACGCCGCCCAGACGGAAGCCGCCCGGCCCGTAACCATCGACCGGGGGACGTGCCTCGTAATCGATCTCGATCATGCGCATCGTCAGACCTCCCGGCGGGTCACACCTGCGCGCCGCCGAAGTTCGTGCCGGCGTTCTTCTCGGCCTGCGTGGTCCAGTCGCGCTTCACGCCGAACCACAGCAAGGCCGCAACGGCCACGAAGACCGAGGAATAGGTCCCGACAACAACGCCCCAGATCATCGCGAAGGTGAAACCCTTGATGACCTCTGGGCCCAACACGTACATGGCGACCAGGGCGATCAGGGTCGTGATCGACGTCATCAAGGTTCGGCTGAGCGTTTCGTTCAACGAGAGGTTCATCAACTCGACCAACGGCATCTGTTTGTATTTTCGCAGGTTCTCACGAACTCGGTCGAAGACCACAACCGTATCGTTCAGCGAGTATCCAACGATGGTCAGAATTGCCGCAATGATGGCGAGGTTGAACTCGATCCCCGTGACCTCGAACACGCCGATCGTCAGCGCCACATCGTGGACCAGAGCGATCACCGCAGCGAGGCCGAACTGCCACTCGAAGCGCAGCCAGATGTAGATCAGTACCGCCAGGACAGCGAGAATCACCGCAATGATCCCTGCTTGCAGCAACTCGCCCGACACCTTGGGGCCGACGAACTCAACGCGCCGGACCTCGGCGCCCGCGATCTGAGATTCAATCGTTTCCTCAACGGTTTGCGCGACGAGCTTGTTACCGGAATCCTCAGCCTGTGCTTCGACCCGGATCAGAACATCGCGCTCTGACCCGAAGTTCTGAACCGCGACCTCACCAAAGTTCAGGTCCGAGACCATGGCCCGGATCTCGCCCAGATCGGCTGTCTCCTGCGTCTGAACCTCGACCAGTGTGCCGCCCTTGAAGTCGATACCGAAGTTCAACCCAAGCACCGCAGCACCGCCAACCGATGACGCGACAAGCACGGCCGAAGCCATCGCCGCGATCCGTCGACCGCCCATGAAGTTGATCTTCGTGCCTTGCGCGACCAGCCGGAAAAGGCCGATGTTGAGGGTTTTGGGTCGCACTGATTGCAGCCAGGAAGAAACCATGAAGCGCGTCACCAGTGTCGCCGTGAAGACCGACGTGATGATGCCGACGCCCAGCGTGACCGCGAAGCCCTTTACCGGGCCAGAGCCCATGGCGAACAAGATCACCGCCGCGATGAAGGTCGTGATATTGGCGTCGATGATGGCGGAAAAGGCCTGCTCGTATCCGCGTTCGACCGCGCGGGATGGAGACTTCTGCCCCTTCAGCTCCTCGCGTATGCGTTCAAAGATCAGCACGTTCGCGTCGACCGCCATACCAATGGTCAGCACAATTCCAGCGATGCCAGGCAAGGTCAGCGTCGCGCCGATGGCCGACAAGAACCCGAAGATCAGTGCGACGTTCACGATCAGAGCGATGTTGGCGAACAATCCAAAGCGGCCATAGGTCGTGCCCATGAAGATCAGAATGCCGACGAACGCGAGGATGGTCGCGAGCTTTCCGGCGGCGATGGAATCGGCGCCGAGATCGGGCCCAACCGTACGTTCCTCTTCGACCGAGATTGACGCCGGCAGCGCACCGGCACGCAGCAGGATCGCAAGGTTGGTGGCGCTCTCGACAGTAAAGTCACCCTCGATGAATCCAGACCCGCCCAGAATAGCGGATCGGATGCGCGGCGCCGTGATGACCACATTATCAAGGACGATCGCAAACAAGCGCCCCTGATTGGCAGCGGTGTACTCGCCGAAGATGCGTGCGCCATTGCTGTCGAAGCGAAAGTTGACCACCGGCAGGCCGTTGTCGGGGTTGAACCCCAGTTGCGCATCGACCAGACTTTCTCCCGAGAGCACAGGGCTCTCGTCGAGCAAAAAGCGCTGACCGTCCTCGTCCTCGACAATAATTTCGCCCGGCCCTGCACTGTCCGCGTCCGCGCCAAAGCCGACGACATCGTGGAAAGTCAGTTTTGCCGTCTTGCCGATGATCTCGAGCAATTCGGCAGACGAGGACAGGCCTGGCACCTGGATCAGAATGCGGCGGTCACCCTGGCGTTGGATTGCCGGTTCGCGTGTCCCGGTCTCGTCGATGCGCCGCCGCATGATCTCGAGCGACTGCGCCATGGTGCGACTGGTAATCTCGGTTTTGCCGGCCTCGCTGACCTCAAGTGTGTAACCGCCCGGGACTTCCGTCACCGTGAGGTCGCCTTGCCCCAGACCGGCGCCGCCGGTCATGAAGCCACCGCCGATGCCGCCGCCAATTGGCTGGGAGAGCCCGCGAAGGATCTCCCCTGCCCGCGCCTGATCAGCCGGGTTTGTGATCTCAACCCGAACGACATCGCCGTCGATCGCGATCTTTCGGCGGATCTGTTCGCGGCGCAGAGCGTCGAAAACCTCGCGCCGCAGGTTCAGGATACGCTCTGCCCAGACCTCCTCGACCTGCACTTCGACCAGCAAGTGCACACCGCCGCGCAGATCGAGACCCAGGTTGACGACATTCGGCGGCAGGAATGACGGCCAGCCAGCAACCTGTTCCTGCAACTCGGCCTGCGTTGGCTGATTCTCACCGCCATAACGGCCTGCCTCGAGCGCCGTAGACGCGCGAGACGCCTGGTCCGCAGACTCGTACCAAAGGTTCGGCATCGCGAACACGATGCCGAGCAGGCAGACCAGCAGGATCGATATCTTCTTCCACGGGGCGAAGTAGAGCATGGGACAACGCCCCTCCTGTGTGGACTAGCTGTCCTTGGCGGGTTCGGTCTTGGATGTGACCGTCTGGATCGTCGAACGATAAAGCTTGACGCGAACATCCGGAGCGATCTCGACCTCGAGTTCCTCTTCGCCTTCCTTCACCTTCGTGACCTTGGCGACGATCCCGCCGGCCGTCACGATCTGATCGCCGCGGCGCAGCGCCTGGACCATATTGCGGTGCTCTTTCGCGCGCTTCTGCTGCGGACGGATCAGCAGGAAGTAGAAGATCACGAAAATCAGAACGAGCGGAATAAGCGAGGTGATGAAATCACCGCCGGGCGCACCGGCGCCTTGGGCGTAGGCGGGAGTTATAAACATTTGTCTCTCGTGTGTTCTTGGGGCCGCGGCCCTGTTCGCTGCGGGGTATATACGGGCGCTCTGCCATGATGCAAGGAACGCAGCGGGAACGCACGCACGTCAATTCTCTTGCGTGACCATATTAATGCTTGGCGATATTCATACGTGGTCATCATCGCGAGAGCATGAGCGGACAATTACCATTCAGTGGGATGATCTGCCTCGTGATGAAACGGTTTTTCCACCATTAACGTCCCATTAGGGAACAAGTGTACAGAAATGTCGCACCTCTGGCATAAGCTAGGGGATACGAGACGCGGACCGCCTGCCCCAGGGCGCCGTCCGGAGATGCAGAGGAGCAACTCCATGCAAAGAATTTATGTGATCGCGCCAGCAATGGGTATGACCGCGTATCTCGCGTTGATGGCCACGATCTTCATCATGTGACACAGGGTTTCGCGCCGGATCGGTCGCCGGCACGAAGACATAAGCGACTGGCCGTCGATCAGGACGGCGCGCGCAGATGAGCGATCAGCGCCTTCACGTCACCGTTCCGCTTTTCCAGCATCGCGTTGATTTCCTCGCGCTGGCTTGCCGCCATCGAGATCCCTTCGATGATGAGGTCGACGATCTCGATCCGGCCGCCCCGGTCGCTGACCAACCATTCGACGGCGACAGGTTCGCGGTCCGGCACTTCGATCGGACTCTCCACGAGGATCCCTTTGCGCCCTGCGTCGATCGTCTTTCCGATCAAGATCTTCGGGTCGCCCGAATACTCGTCGAACCGCCGGGCGTAGGTGACCGAGATGTACCTCGAGAATGCCGACACGAAGTCGCTCTGATCCCCCGAACTCATTTCCCGCCAGTTTCGGCCTGCCGAAAACTTCGCGAGCAACGGCATATTCGCGCGCCGCTCCATGATTGCTTGCAGTTTCGGCGCACGGCTTTCGCCAGATCCGGGTTCGCGCAGCAGTGAAAGGATTTCATCGAGCGTTGCCTGAACATGCGCCCGAGCTTCCTCCGGGCTGAGCGCGTATGACACCGACGAGCCAGCGGTCGCTGCCACGGCGGCACCAAGCGCCAAGAAATGTCGTCTTCTAAGAATCATCGGTTCCAATCTCCTACGGTGTTGTCGGGACGATATGTCCCTTTTCACTCCGAAAACAGGTCAGGCAGGTCGTCGATGCTCGGCTCTCCGCCGGCGGCCCGGCGCCGCCGGTTCTGAATATAGGCCGTTCGGACGCTGACGTAACTGTCCTCGCTGCGATAAAGTACTTCGTCGATCAACTGCTTGTTACGGTTGCGCGTATCAACGATTTCAAGCGCCCGAACCGTCGCGGATGCGATCACAAGTTCGCTACCGCCGGAGATGTAAGTCGTCGGCTGCAATGCCGCGTCAATCACAAGACCCACTGCATCGCGCGCCGTCGACGGGCCAAACAGCGGAAGTTCCAGATAGGCGCCTTCGCCGACGCCCCAGGACGCCAGCGTCAGGCCGAAATCCGTCGGCGCCGATGGGAGCCCGAATTCGGTCGCTGGGTCCAGCGCGCCACCAGCGCCGTAGACCGTGTTGATCGCAAACCGTCCCAGCATGGACGCGGCTTCTTGCGCGTCACCCTGCAGGACATGGTTCACAAAAATACCCGGCAGGCGCGCGTGTCGGACCGCATTTCCGAATATGTGCTTGAACAGCGTCGGCGTTGCGAAGTCGTAGGCATCGGCAGCCGGGCGCAGGATCGTTTCGTCCAAACCCTTGTTCACCGAGTGGATCTGGCGATTCAGATCTTCAAGCGGATCGTGAACCAATGCGCCCTCCGGCCGCGCACTTGCGCAGGCCGAGAGACCAAGAATCACGACACCCCAGACCATACCTGTTAAACTTAACCTCAAGACGCGTCCTTCTCTGCTCGATCAGTGGCTCGGCCCGGTGCGTGCCCACCGGCTTTCACGCCGATCTTAACTGCAAGACAAATCTGCGCCAAGTTGGTAAGGGAGGCGCGACCAACGCTGGGCACCTGTGTCTCTGACGCAAGGCGTGCGCTCTTTTGGCGGTGAATTTTCAGTACGGATGGGTCAACTCTTGATCATTCCATGTTAAGCGATGGCTCCCAATATGGCAGGGGTCACATGAAGCGAGGCTGCGGGTGCCAGACATAAAGTACGATAAGGGTCTTGCGGAGCTCCGCGAGAATATGGGTAAGTGCCGGGGCCACTTCTGGTCGGTGGCGATCTTTAGCGTTTTCGTGAACCTTCTGATGCTGACCGGCCCGCTCTTCATGCTTCAAACCTACGATCGGGTACTGTCCAGCCGGTCCGAGGAAACACTCGTCGCCCTGCTTCTGCTCGTGACGTTCCTGTTCATCGCCTACGGGGCGTTGGAGTTTGCACGTGGCCGGGTCCTTGCCCGCGCCGGTGGGCGTTTCCAGACGCTTCTGGACTTGCGCATTTTTGACGCCGTTCTGCGCCGATCCGTGGCTCCGGCAGACCGGGCCAAACCAAATACAGCGGCGCGCGATCTGGATTCGGTGCGACAGCTTCTGTCAGGTCCCGCACCCTTCGCGCTGTTCGATATCCCATGGACGCCGATATTTCTGGCGGCAATTTTTATCTTCCACCCTGTGCTCGGGTTCATCGCAATCGGTGGCGGGCTGTTCCTGATCGTCCTGACGCTCTTGAACCAGTGGCGCTCGAAGGAACCGAACGCAGAATCGCAGATGGCGAGCGCGCAAGCGGAGAATCTGGGCGAGGCACTGCGGCAGAACGCTGAAGCTGTGCAAGGGCTCGGCATGCGCGGGATCGGGATGAAGCGCTGGTCGTTGCTGCGCGACAAGGCGCTGGACAAACAGATCCTCGCATCCGACCGTACGGCGAGCTACACGTCGTCCTCCAAGGCGATGCGCTTCTATCTGCAGAGTTTCATGCTCGCAGCCGGTGCCTGGCTGGTGCTGCAGCAGGAAATCTCGCCGGGGATGATGATCGCGGGCTCGATCCTGATGGGTCGCGCGCTTGCACCGATCGAACAGGCCATTGGTCAATGGGCACTGTTCCAGCGCGCCACGCGCGGTTGGAAGTCGCTTTCCGAACTGCTGGAGAAAACGCCAACGGAAGCGGCGAAGACCGAATTGCCCGAACCAAAGGGTTTCGTCGAGGCACGCGGGATCAGCGTTGTCGCACCGGGCGAACAAGTCCCTGCCCTGCGCGGCATCAACTTCAAGGTCGAACCGGGTCAAGCCCTTGGCGTGATTGGTCCATCCGGTGCGGGCAAGACCACGCTCGCGAAGGTCCTGACCGGGATCTGGCAGCCTGCGGCCGGGAAAGTCCGGCTCGACGCTGCCGCGCTCGATCAGTGGCCAAGCGACGGGTTGGGGCGTCACATCGGTTACCTGCCACAGGAGATCGGTCTTCTGTCTGGGACCGTTGCCGAGAATATCGCGCGCCTTGACCCGGAACCCGACCCGAAACAGATCGTCCTTGCAGCACAGCGCGCTGGGGCACACGAATTGCTCCTGAGTCTGCCGCAAGGCTATGACACGGATATTGGTGCAGGCGGGCAGCGTCTTTCCGGTGGTCAACGCCAGCGCGTGGCCCTTGCCCGAGCGCTCTATGGCGACCCGCCCGTCCTGATCCTGGATGAGCCGAATGCAAACCTCGACGCTCAGGGAGAACAGGCGCTCGTCGATGCGATCCGCGATGCCAAGAGCCGGGGCCGCACGGTGCTGATCATGGCGCACCGCCCCTCGGCAATCGCGGCGTGCGATCTGCTTCTGATGATCGACAAGGGTCAACAGGTAGACTTCGGCCCACGCGACGAGGTTCTCAAGAAACGCACCAGAAACTATCCGCAACTGGTCAACAATCAGCAAGGCGGCGGTGGTGGCGGGCAGCCGCAACCCGCCGCTGCGGGCGCTCAGCAGTCGATCGCCCAAGGCGGCCAGCCGGGTGCAGCGACGACTCTGACGCCGACCCAGACGACCGTCGCCATGTCGGGAGAGAAGAAATCATGACCCCTCAGATCGGAGGACCGGCGGGCGCCGGCGCGAGTACTGATGACGGTTGGAGCGGCCGTGGATACATCCGGTTCGGACTGGTCTGCGTTCTTGTCCTGGCCGGCGGTTTTGGAACCTGGGCCGCAACCGCGTCGCTATCCGGTGCAGTGATTGCCACAGGGCAGTTGCGCGTCGAAACCAACCGGCAGGTCGTGCAGCATCTCGACGGCGGTGTCGTGGGAGAGATCTACGTCCGCGACGGCGACATCGTCGAGGCCGGTGAAGTGCTCATCAAGCTCGACGCGACACTGTTGCAATCGGAACTCGCGGCCCTCGAAAGCCAACTCTTCGAGATCATGGCCCGGCGCGGGCGCCTCGAAGCGGCCCAGATCGACCGAAGCGACGTTACCTTCGACCAGGAAATCATTGATCGGGCCGAAAGCGATATTCAGATCTCGAACCTTCTGGCGGGACAACGCTCGCTGCACGCTGCCAAACGGGAGTCCGTCGCCAAGGAGCTTGCAGTGATGGACGAGCGCAAACTTCAGCTCGAAGACCAGATCGTCGGCACCGACGCCGAGGTCGCATCATTGACCGAGCAGTCACGACTTATCGGCCAGGAACTCGACGATATGCGCGTGTTGCTGAAAAAGAACCTCGTGCAGGCCGGACGGGTGCTCTCACTCGAACGCGAAGCCGCCAGGCTGCAAGGCGAGTCGGGACGCTTGATCTCGCAGATCGCGCAACTGCGCGGGCAGATCAGCCAGATCGATATCGAAGCACTGCGGATGGATGCCGCAGTGCGCGAGGAAGCCATCACCGAATTGCGCGAACTCGGGTTTCGCGAGCTCGAACTCAAGGAACGGCGGCTCTCGTTGCTTGAGCGTCTTTCGCGTCTGGAAATCCGTGCACCGCGACCCGGCACTGTGTTGGACATGACCGTTCACGCGATCAAGTCGGTGGTCCGCCCGGCCGAGCCGATCCTCTACGTCGTGCCGAGTGACAGCGACCTGATCGTCGATGCGCGTGTTGACCCGCTGAACCGGGATCAAGTCGATCCACGTCAGGAGACCGTGTTGCGGTTCTCTGGTTTGAACACCCGGACCACGCCAGAGCTCTTCGGAGAGGTCAAGAACATCTCTCGCGACAGCATCGTCGATGAACAGACCGGCATGGCCTATTACAAGGCCGAGGTGGCGTTCCGCGAAGGCGAGCTAGAGAAGCTGGAAGGCGAGGAACTGATCGCCGGAATGCCCGTCGAAGTCTATATCCAGACCGGTGACCGCACGCCATTGAACTACATGGTCAAGCCGATCACCGATTACTTCAATCGCGCGATGCGCGAGGACTGAGCGGACCACTCTCACACCCACTCTGCACGCGGCGCACTTGACGTCTGCGCGACAGCGCCCATCATCGATGGTGCATCGCAACAGGAGTCGCCGCCATGGATGCGAGCGCCGTCGTCGAAGTCCGCGCCATCCAATCGCTAAATGATATCTCGCAGGCTGAATGGGACGCCTGCGCGGCACCCGAATGCCGCGATGGCGGCCGCCCGAAATATCCTTTCCAGACGCACGCTTTTCTGAAGGCGCTCGAGGACAGCGGATCGGCGACCCCGCGCACCGGCTGGGCTCCACACCATGTCGTCGCGTCCATGGGCGGCGAGATCGTCGGCGTCATGCCGCTTTACCTCAAGAACCACAGCCAGGGAGAGTACGTTTTCGACTACTCCTGGGCGCATGCGTTCGAGCGCGCAGGCGGCAGCTATTACCCCAAGTTTCAGTGCTCGGTGCCGTTCACGCCTGCGACCGGGCCACGCCTGCTCTCCAACCCGGATGGGCCGCTGGACGCGGATGCGGCGCGGTCCGCCATACTGCAGGGGGCGATCCAACTGGCCGAGCGGCATGGCATCTCATCGATCCACATAACCTTCTGCACCGACGAAGAATATGTGTTTGGTGGCGAAATGGGTCTGCTTCAACGCGCCGATCAGCAATTCCACTGGATTGATCGCGGGTACAAAGACTGGGACGGCTTCCTCGATGCTCTTGCCTCGCGCAAGCGCAAAAACCTGCGCAAGGAACGCGAACGCGCCGTCGAGAACGGAGTCACGATCCATTGGTTTACGGGTGACGAGATCCAACCCGAACACTGGAATGCGTTCTGGCGGTTCTATCAGGATACGGGCGCCCGCAAATGGGGCACACCTTACCTGACGCGATCTTTCTTCGACCTCGCGCAGGAAAAGCTCCGCGACGATATTCTCCTGATCATGTGCGAACGGGAGGGCCAGTGGATCGCGGGTGCGATGAACCTGATCGGGCGCGAGACGCTTTACGGCCGGTATTGGGGATGCACCGAGGACCATCCGTTCCTGCACTTCGAAACATGCTACTATCAGGCCATCGACTATGCGCTTCAGCATGGTCTGAGCCGCGTCGAAGCCGGTGCCCAAGGCGGCCACAAGCTTGCACGCGGTTATGAGCCCGTCACGACACGGTCGCTCCACTACATCACGGATCCAGGCTTTCGCCGTGCGATCGAAGATTACCTCGAGAACGAACGCTACGCGGTCGAACGGGAAAACGCGCACCTTGCCGAGATGACGCCTTTCAAGAAGGGCTGACACCAATGCAGTCGAACAAGGCACGGTAAAGCGCCAGGGCAGATCCAGTCGCAGCTACCGGATCCGCGGCAACACCGGCTCAAGACCGTCGGATCATTCCTTTGCGGCGGTGGCTTCGGCGGCCATCGCAGCAGCTTTACGCTCCTTGCGCGCGTCCTCCAGCCGTCGCGCCTCTCCAGATCTCAGCATCCAGAGCGTGCGCACGACGAAGACCACAAAGGTCGCCACGCCCCCGACAACCGGCACGGCCACCAGCAGAATCTGCCACCATTCCAGCATGCGCTCGCCCTCCGCCATCCGTCAGCCCGCGCGGCGCACGCGTACCAGCACGATCAGGGGCAAAGCAATGGCCGCAGTCCCGGCGAACAGCAGAAAGCCGTCGATGTACCCGATCATCGTCGCCTGCCGCCCGATTTCCCCATGCAGCCACGCCAAGGTCCCATGCGTGCCAAGATCGATCTGGTCCGAGAGGCCGGGCTGTCGCATCGCCTCGTTCCATGGCGAGACGCTGGGCGCCATTTCGGCATAGCTTACACGGGTCTGCCGGATCACCAGAGCGACAGAGATCGAGATGAAGATCGACGACCCCAGATTACGCAACAGGTGAAAGATCGCCGTGCCATCAGGTACCAGAGCCGGAGGAAGCGTCGCGAAGGTCACGATCGAAAGCGGCACCCAGATCAGGCCTACGCCAAAACCCTGGATCGCGGCGGCCCACAGCACGTCAGTCGTCATCACCTCGACGTCGAATCCCGCCATGACCCAGCCGGCCCAGGCCTGCAGGAACACACCGCTTGCCATTGGAATTCGCGGATCGATCCACCCCAGGACCAGCAGCATCGCGAACCCAACGAAGGTTCCCGCCCCCCGGGCGGACAGGATCTGCCCGATGATCGAGTCCGGATAGCCTTGCACGGATTGCAACAGCGTCGGCAGCAAGGTGATCGGCGTGAAATTCAACATTCCGAAAATAAAGATCAGGATCAAACCGACCACGAAGTTCCGATCGGCCAGCAAGGCCGGGTTCAGAAACGGTCGCGGCGCCTGCAGATTGCGAACGATGAACACCCAGAATGCCGCCAGGCAGCATCCTGCATAGGTCAGGATCTCGCCGGACTGGAACCATCCGGCCCGTTCGCCCCGGTCGAGCATCAGTTGCAGCGCCGTGATCGCGATGGCGAGGGCGGCGTACCCCGTCCAGTCGAGCCGCGCTTCGGCCTGGCTGCCCCGGCGCTTGATGAACGTCATCACACCGATCAGCGCAATCAGCGTGAACGGCACCAGCATGAAAAAGACCCAACGCCAGTTGTACGCCTCGCTCAGCGCACCGCCGATGGCCGGCGCAATGATCGGCCCCAGGATAACGCCGGTCCCCCAGATCGACATGACCCGGCTGCGAATCCGCGCATGGAAGCTCTCGATCACGATGGCTTGCGAGAGCGGCACCAACGGTGCACCGAACGCCCCCTGCCCTATGCGATAAAGAACCAGTTCCTCGACCGAGGTCGCCAACCCGCACAGAACCGAGGACGCCCCGAAACCGATGATCCCCCAGATCATCAGGCGCCGCCGCCCAAACCGCGCAGCCAGCCACCCCGCGATCGGGGTCACGACCGCCGTCGCAACAATGTTGAACGTGACGATCCAGGCGATCTGATCGGGCGTACTGGACAGCGACCCTTGCATCTGCGGCAGCGAGACGTTCGCGATGGTGACCGTCATTGCATAGAGCATGGTCACGAAGGTCACTGTCACCAGCAGCATGATCTGCTGGAACAGCGTCTCCGGGGCGCCCGGCGGCAGTTCCGAAGCCTCTGCGGCCCCGGCTTGCTGGCTCATCGCGCGTCTTCCGGCAGAATCCAGGCCTTGGCCTTGGCCACCACGTCCGGCAACGGTCGCTCGAACTCAGTGTCGATGCTGACGGCCACACTCATGCCCGACCGCAGCGGCGGTGCACCGTCCTGGGCCAAGATCCGCAAGCGCACCGGTACCCGTTGCACCACCTTCACCCAGTTGCCCGAGGCATTCTGGGGCGGCAGCAACGCATATTCCGCACCGGTCGCAGGTGACATTGTTTCAACCTCGGCGGTCCAGGCAACGCCGGGATAGGCATCAATCGCGAGATCCGCCTGCTGCCCAATGCGCAAATGCGTCAGATCGGTTTCCTTGAGGTTGGCCTCGACCCAATATCCCCTGTCAGCAACAAGGCTCATGACGGGATCACCTTCCGAGACATACTCGCCGACCTGCAAGCGCAGGTTCGCTATAACACCGGCGCTGGGCGCGCGGACTTCTGTCAGACGCAGGTTCAAATCAGCCTCATCGACCTCGGCCTTTGCACGCATCACATCCGGATGCGTATCGATCGGCAATTCGGCGTTGCCGTTGAGCTCGGCCAGGACCTCTTCCGCCTCTTCCCGCAACACCGAAAGTGCTGACTCTGCGCGAACCGTCTCGCGCCGCACTTCGATCAGGCGGATCTGCGAGATCGTGCCGCCCTTGCGCAGCCGCTCGGATCGCTCAAGCTCCTCGCGCAGAAAATCCAGATCCGCTTCGGCCGCATCGTATTCGGCCAGCTTTGTGCGATACCGCGCCTTCAGTGCCGAAACGCGCTGGCGTGCGGCGGAAAGCTCCGCCGATTTCATCTCGCGTTCGACCTCCTTGCGTCCGCGATCGATGCGAAACAACAAGTCACCGGGTGCAACAGCCTGATTGTCGAGAACGGCGACATCGGTCACCCGGCCTGAAATTTCCGCCGTCACGAAAATCAGCTCCGACTTCACATAGGCGTTCTCGGTCGTCACGTAGCGGCCCGAGCTGATGTAGAACCATGCTCCGGCAATCGCGATCGCAACGGGACCCAGGATCAACAGGGAGATCCTGAGCAGCCGCTTCAGTAATCGCGCAAGCAGTTTCACGTCATCCTCCCGCCGCCGCGTCGGTCGGCGCTTTGCGCGCCTCACGAGCCGGGGAGACATTGCTTTTGATCCGGGTCAGCATGTCGATCAGTTGCGCCCGCTCGGCCTCGGACAGCCCCTCCATGGCCTTGGCCTGCGTTTCGGTCGCGAGCGCTTCCATGCGATCCAGCATCGGTCCCGCAGCGTCGGTCAGGTACAGGCACCAGGCGCGACGATCCTCCGGGTCCGCCCGACGCTCGAGCCAGCCATCGCGTTCCAGACGGTCGACATGACGGCTCAGCGTCACGTTCTCGATTTCCAGGATCTCGGCCAGGCTGCGCTGATTAATCCCCTGCCGGCCGGCAAGGTGCACCAGCACCCGCCACTGCGCGCGTGTCAGACCGAAGGCTTGCGCACGTTCGTCAAACCACGCCCGCATCAAGCGCGAGACGTCATACAACAGGAAACCAACGTTGACATCTGGATCGAGGCTGAACATGCAGACTTATTATAAGCAGGCTTATTATATGTCGAGCATTCATAAGCATGCACATCGCATGATCACAGTTCTGCGATTGATCGCAGGGACTCTGACCATCGGTGGACCGCCGAGACGGCGGCCCGTACCAGGTCAGTTGTCGGTGTTCTCGTCGTCGAACAGATCCGGAAGCGAATCGACCGTGCTGTCCGGTCCGGCGATCTGGGCGCGCCGACGCTGAAGGAAGGCCGAGCGCAGCGTGACGTAACTGTCCTCGCTCTCATACAGCAGATCGTCGATGATCTTGAAGCGCGCGTCGCGTCCGTGGATGATATCACCTGCAGTCACGGACGGTCCGACCGCGTCCAACGCAGTGAACTGGCCGATGTAAAACGTTGGGCTGAACGCATTGTCGACCGCGAACCCGAGTAGATCGCGCGCGGTCGTCGGCCCAAGAAGCGGGACGACGAGATAAGTCCCCTCGCCCACGCCGTACTTGCCCAGCGTGATTCCGAAATCCGTCTGCTTGTGCGGCAGTCCGAATTCGTTCGCCGGATCCAGCAAGCCACCAGCGCCCATCAACGTGTTCAGAACGAACCGGCCCAGCGTATCGAGCGAGTTGTCAACGTCGCCCTGAAGCGCGAAATTGGCGAAGTCGCCCGGCAATTCCAGATGCGACAGACCGTTGCCGACCAGGTGCTTGACCAAGTCGGGCGCGACCAAGTCATACCCCTGCGCGGCGGGACGTAAGATGAACCGGTCCAACCTCACGTTGTTTTCATGGAAGAACCGGCTGGTCGGTTCGTAATCGTCCGCGGCTGCGAACCCGTCGCGCGGGCCGGTCGAGGCGCACCCCGCAACCAGCAGCGCAGCGCCGGTCAAGCCCAGCCACTTGACGAACGAAGACATTGTCATCAGATGCTCCCGTAATGCAGAACGCAGCGCGCAACGCCGACACGTCCCCAATCACCTTGCGATGATAAGTATACACGTGACGGTTAACCTCAAGCACAATCCCTTTGATTTGATTGACGCGATGTCCAGACGCGGGCCGCCATGACAAACGGTAACGGACAGATTGACGGGATCGCTGGACGGATCGCCGCGGCGATCATGGGGACGGCCGCAAACCGCCCCAGAGTCACGCTGTTTGTGCTTGCCGTGCTGTGCCTGATCTCGATCTTGGGCGGTCTGCGCCTTCAGATCGATGCTGTCTCCAGCAAGATGCTGTCGCCGAATCTGCCGGACCAGCGCCGTGCGGCCGAGCTTTCCGCCGCCTTCCCGCAATTGAAACAAGCAATCGTGATCGTGGTGCGCAGCGCGCAATCCGATTCAGCCGATCTCGTGACCGCACGCCTGGTCAATGCGCTCGGGCAGGAGGCCGAGACGATCGGCGACGTCTACGCGCCGTCGGCCGACCCATTCCTGGCGACACACGGCTTCCTATATCGTGACGTCGAGGAAGTCGACAATGCGATGACGCGGCTGTCCGCATCCTCGAACCTGCTTGCAAAACTGCGCAAGGACCAGACCGTCCCCGGCTTTATCGCAGCCTTGGACGATGCGCGCGCGTTGGCGGAGCTGGCCGAGCTTGGGCCGGAATCGCTCGATCGACTCTTCTACGAGGCAGCGGCCACCCTTCGTGGCCACATCGACGGTGCGCCGCATGTCTTCGGCTGGAGCAGTATCCTGGCCGACGAGTCCGAGGGCAGCCGTGCGACGCGCCTGATCACGGTCACGCCGAAGCTCGATCTGACCCGGCTCAGCCCAGCGAAACCGGCGCTCGAGACGATCCAATCGGCGATCGCGTCCCTGCCGACAGACTTGACAACGGATGTCGAGATCGGCGTCACCGGCGAACCGGCCCTGCGCGCCGAAGAAATGCAAAGCGTCGTCGGAACCATCGGGATCTCGCTCGGCCTGTCGCTTCTGCTTGTCGCGGCCATGCTCTGGATCGGATTGCGCTCACCTGCGCGCGCGGCGCTCGCCTTCGGCGCATTGGTCGTGACGCTTGTTCTCACAACCGGGTTCGCCGGGTTCGCGATCGGCAGTCTGAACCTGATCTCGATCGCTTTCATCGTCCTGATGGTCGGGCTAGGGATCGATTTCGCCATCCATATTCTCAGCCATGTCTCCGAGCTCGAGCGTCACGGCACACGCGGCCCGGCCGCCATCACGCTGACCGGCCAACGGATGGGCCTTGCCCTGCTGCTCAGCGCTGCCACGACATCGCTGGCGTTCCTCGCGTTCGGCACGACGAATTTCCTCGGCATGGCGCAGCTGGGCATCATCGGGGGCGTCGGCGTCCTGATCGCCTGCGCGGTGTCGATGACGCTCATCCCAGCGGTGCTCGCGCTTCGCCCTGCCGGCCAAGGTCCGATCCTGCCGGAGACTGAGGCGCGGCGCATCCGGCTCGATCCGGCGATCGCACCGGGGATCTTGCTGGTCCTGGCCTGTGCCGCCATCTGGCCCGCGTCCGACGTCCGGTTCGACGCGGACCCGATGGGCCTTCGGAACCCGGACGCGCCGTCGGTCCGTGCCTTCAACCTTCTGGCCTCGGACCCTGATACCACCCCCTATCGGGCCAGCATTCTGGTGCCCGACGACACCGCCGCAGAGGACGTGGCATCCAGCTTCGCCAACCGCGAGGGCATCGGCGCTGTCATCACGCTTTCGGATCTTGTCCCTGACGAACAGGACGAGAAACTGACCCTGCTTGATATCGCCGCCCCGTCGATTGAACATGCCATCGAGGGTGAGCCGACCGATCTGCGCCAGCGCGGGCAAGTGATCGTGACCGACCCGTTGTCCGACTTTATCGCCGCACTCCGCGAGGGCCCACAAAGTAACGGTTCTGCCGCACTCGAAAGCGCGCTCTCGGAGTATCTGGCCCTTCGGACCACGGCGCGCGATCAGGCGTTGCAACAGGACTTCTTCAGATCCTTCCCGCTCTTGACGGCGCGGCTCGACGCCATGATGTCCGCCGATTACGTGGAACGCGATCTTCTCCCATCCGCGATGGTCGAGCGCTTCATCTCCACCAGCGGGCAACAGCGTGTCGAGATCGTGCCAGAGGACGATCTGCGCAACGCGGCCGCGTTGGCGAAGTTCGCCGAGGCTGTCCGGGCAATCGCGCCCAATGCCGCCGGCGGGCCAATCCAACTCGAAGCTGCAGGCCGCACAGTGAGTGAGGCCATGCTCCACGCGACACTGCTCGCAGCCCTTGCGACCGGGTTGCTGGCCTGGTTGGGCACCGGACGGTTGCTCGACGTGCTGGCGATCCTGGGACCGCTGACGGTGGCTGGAATTCTGATCGCAGCGGCCAGCGTGATCCTGGATATGCCGTTCAATTACGCAAACGTGATCGTGTTGCCGCTGCTGATCGGCATCGGCGTCGACAGCGGCATCCACATCGCTTTGCGCGAAGGCCGCGCGCCGGGGGCGGTTTTCGCAACCTCGACACCGCGCGCGGTCATCTTCTCGGCTCTGACCACCATGGCTGCCTTCGGCACACTCGCACTCAGCGACCACACGGGCACCGCGAGCATGGGGATCCTGCTGGCAATCGCCATGTGCGTCGCGGTTGTCTCGGTCATGGCGCTGACACCAACTGTGATCCGTTGGACACGGCCGCGCGGTTAGAGTCACATATTGGCAATAGATTCGACGGATATTTCGGTATCTGGCCGTATAGGCTGCACTCATGAACTTCGGGCAGACCTGTTGATGACCCTGATCCTGCGCTGTTTTGCGACGACCCTGCTAGCCCTGTCGCTGTCGCTCGCCCCTGCCTCGTCCAAGGCCGGGCCGGATGCGCATGCCGTCGGCCTGATCGAAAACATGCTGGCCGACACCCACAAGACCATCAGCAGCCGCGGCGCGAACCAGCTTCCGGGAACGATCTCGCCATACTTCGCCTGGGAGGTCTGGACAAGGTTTCTGACCAAGCCGCGGCAGAAGCAGTTCTCTGGACCGCAGATGCGCCAGATCCGCCAGCTCATGCCGGGTTACATCGCTTACCTCTATGTCGACCGCTTCGCCGGCGGACTGACGGACATTCCCGTTGTAACAGGCACGCGACCCGCACGGCGCGATGTCGCCGTCTTCACGCAGTTCCAGCGTTCCAATGGCAAGACCCTGCCCGTTGGGTGGCGCGTGAAAAGCTTCCGGGACGGTCAGGTGCGGATCGTAGATATTCTGGTGGGCGGCGTCTCGTTCATGCTGCAAACCCGCGAGGAATTCGTGGCGATCGTCGACAACAAGGGCCCGGACGGCCTGATCGCATATCTCCAACGAAAATCGCTTTGACGCACGCCGAGTTGACCGCGCCTCGGGTGCACTGCAACACGGCAAAGCTTGACCTGACCGTTTTGGTCGATATTTAAGCGAAATGCTTCCGGACTGGCCGGGGGCCAGCAGGAGCAGTCCATGTCCGTCCCTCTTCGCCAGCAACTCGCCATCGGCGCCTACATCGCGAAGCAGAAGCTGAAGGGCAACAAGCACTACCCGCTGGTCCTGATGCTGGAACCGCTGTTCCGCTGCAATCTCGCCTGCCCCGGCTGCGGTAAGATCGACTACCCCGACGCGATCCTGAACCGGCGCCTGACGCCGCAGGAATGTTGGGATGCCGCCGAGGAATGCGGCGCGCCAATGGTTGCGATCCCGGGCGGCGAGCCGCTGATCCATAAGGAAATGCCCGAAATCGTGGCGGGCCTGGTCGCGCGAAAGAAATACGTCTCGCTCTGCACGAACGCGCTTCTGCTGGATAAGAAGCTGCCGCTGTTCTAGCCGTCGCCCTACCTGTTCTTCTCGGTGCATCTGGACGGGCTGAACGCACATCACGACAAGGCCGTGGCGCAGAAAGGCGTGTTCGACCGCGCGATCCGCGCGATTAAGGCCGCTCAGGACGCGGGTTTCGCCGTCAATGTGAACGCGACGGTCTTCGACGGCTACCCGGCAAACGAATTGGCCGACTACCTCGACTACACGGCCAAGCTTGGCGTGAACGTCTCGATCTCACCTGGTTTTGCTTACGAACGCGCGCCGGATCAGGCCCACTTCCTGAACCGCCAGAAGACCAAGAACTTCTTCCGCGAGGTCTGGGCCATCGGCAAGAAACGCGGCTCGAAATGGCAGCTAAGCCACTCGCCGATGTTCCTCGATTTCCTTCTGGGCAATCAGGAAATGCAGTGCACGCCGTGGGGAATGCCGACCCGCAACGTGTTTGGCTGGCAGAAACCGTGCTACCTGCTGGGCGAAGGCTATGCGAAGACCTACAAGGACCTGATCGAGACGACAGATTGGGACAAATACGGCACCGGCAATTACGAGAAATGCGCCGACTGCATGGCCCATTGCGGTTACGAGCCGACGGCCGCCAACATTGCTTTCTCGAACCCGCTGAAAATGCTGAAGCTGGCCTTTACTGGCCTGCGCACCTCAGGCCCTCTGGCGCCCGAGATCGATCTCTCAAAGGCACGTCCCGCCGAGGAACATCACGAGCGCATCGTTGCCGAGGAAATGGACAAGATCGAGCGCAACAAGGCCGCCTGACAGGCAGGAAAGCTCCGTCACCTGTCCTTCGTGGCGAGCTTACCAAAGCGATATGACACTAACCAAGGTTACCCGTTGCGGGTGGCTTCCTGGAACCCGGTCATGAACGCCGTCAAGTTCCGCCCCAGATCATCGCAGAGATAACCACCCTCCTGTACGATCACGGTTGGCAGACCCAGCCCAGCGACGGCCGCACCGATCTTCGCGAAGCCCGCCGTTGTCACCTGCATCCCTTTCAAGGGATCGTTGACATAAGCGTCCAGCCCAAGCGCCAGCACCAGCGCACCCGGCGCATACGCACGGATCGTCGCCAAGGCGTCATCCAGTGCGATCAGATAATCCTCGTCTCCGGTTGTCTTCGGCAATGGAAGGTTGCGGTTGTAGTGCAGGCCCTGCGCGGTCCCGAGTTCGTGCCCATAACCACATGAGAACGGATAGTAGACCACCGGGTCGGAATGGATCGACACCGTGAGCACATCGGCTCGTTGATAGAAGATCCCCTGCGTCCCGTTTCCGTGATGCACATCGACATCCAGCACGGCGACCCGGTCATGCGTTCCGCGCAGCATCTGCGCGGCAATCGCCGAATTGTTCAGAAAGCAGAACCCTCCGGCCAGATCCGCATAGGCGTGGTGCCCCGGCGGGCGTGACAACGCGTACGCCGCGCGGTCTCCGGCAAGAACCGCGTTGGCAGCGGCGATCGCCGATCGCGCAGCCCACTGCGCAGCCTCCCAAGTGTTCGGGCCGATCGGGCAGGCAGCATCCGCCTGATAGTAGCAGGCCAACCCGGTCGGCGATGTGGGAATGCCGCCGAGAGACCGATCCAGATGCTGGTTCGGGATGACCTCGGGTGCTGCGTGCGGCAGCGCGCTCCATTGGTCGTGGATCGTCTCGAGAAATCGCAAGTAGGCGGGTGTATGGACCGCGGCGATCTCGGCCATTCCGCCCGCATCAGGCCGCTCGAATACCAAGCCTGCGGCCTCGCCCCCGGCCTTCAGGCGATCTGCGCGCTCGGGCTGCTCTTCGGCCTGCACGAACTTGCCCGCAACCATGAAGGTCTGCGGGTCGTGGCCCGCCTGTTCGTCAGCATAAAAGGCTTTCATCAACGACCCTCTAGTTTGCCGTCAGACCACCATCGACGGCGATGCACTGGCCTGTCATGAACGAATTCGCCGGATCGCAGATCATCAGCATGACATCGACGATCTCGCGGGCCGAGCCGACCCGTTGCAGCGGCAGATGCTTGCCCAGTTTCTCCCGCGCCTGCGCATCGTAAGCCTCGCTCCCGGCCATGTCGGCGACGATGTCGTCCAGCATCGGCGTCTGGGCATAGGCCGGACAGATCGCGTTGACCCGGATTCCATGCCGTCCAACCTCCAGCGCCGCTGTTTTCGTCAAACCGACGACCGCATGCTTCGAGGCGACATAGGCTCCGAATTCCCGCGCCCCGATCAGCCCAGCGACCGAGGCCGTGTTCAAAATCACCCCTTCGCCCTGCTCCCGCATCACCGGGATCTGACATTTCAGGCTGATGAACACGCCACGCGCGTTGATCGACATCATCCGGTCGTACTCGTCCAGCGAGGTCTTCGCGATCGAACTGAGGTCGTGGATCACGCCGGCATTGTTGATCGCGATATCCACGCGGCCAAAGCGCGCCACCGTCTCATCGGTCCAGCGCTGCTGATCCTGCATCGAAGAGACATCGACGACCGAGGTCAGCACCTCGCCCTTCAGATCGGCGGCCGTGGCAGCGAGTCGGTCTGCATCGATGTCGCACAAACTCAATCGAGCGCCCTCGGCCGCGAAACGTTCGGCCGCGACCGCGCCGAACCCGCTGGCCGCGCCAGACAGCATCACCACACGCCCCTCGAACCGCATCGTCACGCTCCCCGCGCCGCTTCAAGACCGCGCTGCGCGAAAACCGGAACATACTCTCCCATCTTCAGCGCGCGCTCGGGGTTCGAGGCATTTCCGTCCAGCCCGCGCCGCAGAACACCCTCGACAATCGCGGCCATGCGGAAGAACGAAAACGCCAGACAGAAGCCGAATATCGGAATGCCACTCAACCCACGCCTTTCGCAGTAGAGATCAATGTACTCCTGCTCGGAATGGATGCCGAGTTCCGTCCGATCCTGATCGCCGAACCCGCGTGTCTCGAGCCCCGGCGGCATCCGCCATTGCATACACTGATAGGCAAGGTCCGAGTACGGGTGCCCCAACGTCGACAACTCCCAGTCCAGCACCGCCAACACCTTCGGCTCGGCGCTGGAGTAGATCATGTTGTCGATCCGGTAATCGCCGTGCACCAGCGTCGTGATCCCGTCATCCTCGGGCATGTTGTCCTGCAGCCACTGGATCAAGTCGTCCATCTCGGGCAAGGGGCGCGTCTGCGAGGCATAAAACTGCTTCGACCATCGCCCGACCTGGCGTTCGAAGTAGCTTCCGGGGCGTCCGAAGCTCTCCAGCCCGACCGCCTTGTAGTTGACATCATGAAGTGCCGCCAAAGCGCGGTTCATCTCGTCAAACATCGCCCGGCGCCATTCGGGCGATTTGTCCGGCAGACGCGGATCGAAGTGCACCTCGCCCTCGACGCACTCCATGACGTAGAAGATCGTGCCGATGACGTCCTCGTCCTCGCACAGGTGGTACATGTGCGCCGTCGGGACGTCGGTCCCCGCCAATGCCTTCTGGACGCGGAACTCGCGATCCACCGCGTGGGCCGATTTCAACAGCTCTCCGGGCGGTTTGCGGCGCAGCACGTACTTGCCCGAGGGCGAGGTCAGGATGAAGGTCGGGTTCGACTGGCCGGTGGGCGTCTTCTCGAACGTGACCGGACCGCGGAAACCTTCGACATGCGCTTCCAGATATCGGCCGACAACGTCCACATCCAGTTGCGCCGCTGCGTGCGTCGCCATCGCGCCCTCCCCTAGCTGTATGTCTCCGCGTGGCGCCGTTCGGGACGCTCGAGATGCGGGATCGCGTTGAACATATTGAAGTAGACGCGGCGCCCCGTGAAGACCAGCCGGCTGATACCGGTGTTACGGGCCTGTAGGTTGAACTCGATCATCTGTTCGGGCGCTAGGTTCAGGATCGTCGACAACGCCATGGCGATCGATCCGCCCGAGGCTGCCGCCAGCACCCGTCCGTCTCTACCCTCGGTCAAGGTCGCGATGGCCGCCATGACCCGTTCGCGGAATGCAACCCAGGTCTCGGCGCCCTCGGCCCTGCCCTCGGACCAGGCGAGCAGTACGCCGCGCAGGCGTTTGAAATGCTCCCGGCGAGACAGCGACGGATCGCGGTCCTGGAACCCGGCCTTCGCCAGCAACGCCTTGGCGTCATACTCCTCCAGCCCTGGAACGACTTGAGGCGCGACACCCAAAACCCCGGAAACAGCCTCGGCGGTTTCGCGTTGACGGCGCAGAGTGCCCGAGGCGATCCGGTCGAAGCCGACCTCCATCCCGCGCAGATGCTCACCCAGCCAGCGCGCCTGCTGCCAGCCCAAATCCGTCAACCGATCATAATCGTCCGAGGCAAATGCCGCCTGCCCATGCCGCACCAGCCATAACTCGACGGCCATGTCGACGCCTCAGATATAGGTGCGCAAATGCGCGCGCTCGGGCCCGGCCAGATGCGGCGTCGCATTGAACTCGCCGAGCAGCAAGTTCCCGTTGCGGACAAGAAACCGGCTGAACGACGAGTTGTGGATCGTCAACAACACCTGCGCCATCTTAACGGCACCAAGGCCCAGGATATGACGCATCATGACGGCCTTCGGTCCGCCGGACGAGACGATCAGCACGTCGCGCCCGTCCTGCATCAAAGACTCGACAGCTTCCGTGACACGCGCGCAGAAGTCCGCATAAGGCTCGTGCTCAGTCGAAAAGCTCGCCGCCTCCCACGCCTTTATGATCCTCGGGAACTCCCGCATGAAATCGTCCGAGTCGGCGAATTCCGACACCGGGATGACCCCGGCAGCATAGGCATCCGACAAGAGGGTGTCGAAATCCATCTCGTTGAGCCCGGGCAGCACCAACGCATCATCCGCGCCGCAGGCTTCGGCGATAGCCTCGGCGGTTTCGCGATGCCGCCGCAGATTGCCTGACGCGGCGACCTGGAACCGGCGCCCCTCATGCGCCAGATGTTCGCCCAGCCAGCGCGCCTGCCGCCACCCAAGTTCGGACAGACGGTCGTAATCATCGGTGCCGAATGACGCCTGCCCGTGCCGGACGAAAACGATCTCGCCCAAGCGGTCAGACCTTCTCGTTCGTGTATTGACGCAACTCGCGCCGGGCGACTTGACGGCGATGCACCGCATCCGGGCCATCGACCAACCGCATGGTGCGCGCGCCGGTCCACATCGTGGCCAGTGGCGTATCCTGCGAGATCCCCGCGGCACCGTGCAACTGGATCGCCTCGTCGATGATCTTCAGCGCCATTTCGGGGGCAGCCACCTTGATCATGCTGATCCAAGGCTGCGCCTCGCGTGTGCCAACGCTGTCCATCATGTGGGCTGCCTTCAGACAGAGCAGCCGCGCCTGTTCGATGTCGATCCGCGCATTGGCGATCAGGTCATAGTTCCCGCCAAGCTCCGCCAGCGGCTTCCCGAAGGCCGAGCGGTTCAGGCCCCGTCGGCACATGATCTCCAAGGCGCGCTCAGCAAGCCCGATCGTGCGCATGCAGTGGTGGATACGGCCCGGCCCAAGCCGCCCTTGAGCAACCTCGAAGCCGCGCCCTTCGCCCAACAGCAGATCCTCGGCCGGGACGCGCACATCGGTGAACCGCAGATGCATGTGGCCCATCGGCGCGTCGTCATCGCCAAAAGCTTGCATCGGTCGCAGGATCTCGATCCCCGGCGTCTCGCGCGCCATCACGAACTGCGAATGACGCGCGTGCTTTGGCGCGTCGGGATCGGAACAGGCCATGACGATGAACACCTTGCACCGCGGATTGCCCGCGCCGGTGATCCACCACTTCTCGCCATTCAGCACCCAATGGTCGCCGTCCTTCTCGGCGCGCAACCCGATTTGCGTCGCGTCCGAGGACGACACGTTCGGCTCGGTCATCGCATAGGCCGACCGGATCTCGCCCGCCATCAGCGGCTTCAGCCAGCGCTCCTTGTGCGCGTCCGAGCCATAGGTCGCGAAGACCTCCATGTTCCCGGTATCCGGGGCATTGCAGTTGAACACCTCGGGCCCGATGCGCGACCGCCCCATCTCCTCGGCCAGATAGGCGTATTCGACATTGGTCAGACCATCTTCCGGTCCGTGCCCGTGCTCGCCACCTGTCAGCCAGAAATTCCAGAGCCCGCGCTCCCGCGCCTTGGCCTTCAACCCATCCAGGATCTCGATCATCTTCGGTGTGTAATGGAACCGGTCCCCGGTCGACCCGATTTCCGCGTGGAACGCATCATCCATCGGAATGATCTCGTCCTCGACCATCCGGCGCACCTGCTCTAGCAAGGGTTTCAGCCGGTCCGTGACACCCAGATCCATCAGCGACATCCTCTTCCGCATACGCAGAAGGCACTTAGCGCCGAAAACCAGATGCGGCCAGCCCCATCCGAGACTGGCCGCTGGCAAATCAGTCCGACGACGACAAGCGTCACGTGCCGGGCGTGAAGCTCACCATCTCGAACATCTTGACTTCGTTGCGCGATTTCCGGTGGCGCCGGATAAGGACCGTGGTGCCCAGCTCCGGCGCAACATAGAAATCACGGTTCGTGAACTCATCGTTGCAAGCGACGTGGAAGGTATCGAAGCTGCCGGCAGGAACCGTCACTTTGACGGTCTCCAGAACCGTGCAATTGCGCGTCGTCTCCCAGGTGTCGCCCGAAACGTTCTGACCTTTGACGGCATAGGACACCTTCTGACCAATTTCGAGCGGATAGATTTCGCCGGACTTCACGTAGGATTGCGATCCATCAGTGAAATCTGGACATCCGGCCCAGAGCGGCCCGGGCGCGAACCCCGGATCCGACGTGAAATTGCAACCCTCCGATCCCTCGACCTTCCGGCTCGCGCCATTCACCGCAACGGTCACGCGCGTCAGTTGCTCGTCACCAACCTTCCAGACTTTGGTATCACCAACGACCGGTATCCGCAGAGGCATCGGATCCAGCTTGGCCGACACGGGTAGAGTTTCGACCTCTGGCGCACACGCTGTCAGAACCGCAGCACCAACAACGGCAATCAAGCCAATCGACTTCCTGAACATTTTTCACTCCACTTATTCAACAGAGTGAAAAGTTTACCACCTCGCACCGGCGCGGACATTGCCAATATTGGCTAAAAACTCCGGCTATTCCTTATGGCAGCCGGACAATCGCCGAGATTTCCACCTTCATGTCCGGGTGCGCCAACCCGGAGATGATCAGCAAGGTGTTGGGCGGATACGGTCCCTCGCCATAGTGTTCAGCGTACACCGCATCGCGCGCCTCCATCCAAGGCTGACGCGAGTCCTCGCCGACCAGATACGTCGTCAGTTCGAGCACATCGGCAAACGAAGCCCCGATCTTTTCGAGCACCGTGCCGAGATTTCGAAATACGACCGGCATCTGACTGGCTGTATCTCCCGGCGCTTGCAAGACACCGTCCGCATCAACCGCAACCTGCCCGGCGATGAAGGCCAACCGGCCGGGCTCGGCAATCGCGACATGACTGTAGCGCCCCGCGGGTCTGGGGTATCCTTCCGGGTTCAGATACTGGACGCTCATGCCGCGATCTCCGCGTATACCGCGGTCTCAAACGCCTCATAAACGCCCATGAAACGGGGCTCGGCAAAGGGCAGTGACTGGGTCATGATGACCGCGGCCACGTCCTTTGCGGGATCGAACCAGTAATGCGAATTCAATACCCCGGCCCAACCTTGCGATCCGGCCGTCCTCATGCCGGGCACATCCTCCTCGTTGCGCACGAACCCGAAAGAATGTGTCATTGGTGTTCCGGGGAACAGTTCGACATCGGCTGACATTGGTGGTGCGAGAGAGATCATCTTTCCAATGCGCAGATCACCGATCGAGTCTTCCAACATCCGGTCCACAGCATCCTCGGACAGGATTTTCTGTCCGTTCAGCGTACCGCGATTTAGAAACAACCGCAGGAAAGTGAGGTAATCGGCGGGCGTCGAATACAGCGCATGCCCCATGCCGTAGAACTCAGGATCGGACGGCGGCGCCATCTCGAAATCCGCAAGCACACCGTCGGCGCCCCGTGCCTGCACCGAGGCCAGCCTCGGCGCCATGTGATCGGCAACCTCACACGCGGTGTCGGACATGCCGAGCGGGCCGAGCAATTCCTCCTGCAGGAACACATCGATGCGCCGCCCGTCTATTGCCTCGACAACCTTGCCCAGCCAGTCGATGCCGATCCCATAATCCCAGCGGGTGCCCGGATCGAAGGCCATCGCATAATCCAGCGACGCGTTGGTCCCGGACACGATGGTTGGGTGGCCGGTCTTCTGCATCCACTCACCGATTTCCGGACACCAGAACTCATAGACAAGTCCCGATGTATGCGTCGAAAGCTGACGAATGGTCGGCATGGTCGCCGGTGCACGGTAAATCGGAGTCTCACCATCCCAACCGTCCAGCACGCGCAGCTTGGCCGCCGCCTCGGGCAAATACTTGTCCACTGGATCATCGATCCCAAGTTTGCCACGGTCGATCAGCATCATCGCCGCGGTCGAGCCAACCGCCTTCGTCATCGAGAAAATCCGATGGACAGTGTCAGGACCGGCCGCCATCCCCGGCGCCGCCTCGCCCGCAGCACCTTGCCAGGTCACGCCTGCTGAGTTTGCCTGCATCGCGACCAGGAACGGCGCATCACCGTTCGCCACCGCGGTCTCCAGAATAGACTGTTTGTTCGCCATCATTCTCTCCCGTTCTGCAGTTTTTATTGTTATGATATAACAATACAATTCTTCAGCTAGCTACACTCTTCTGATGATCACCCCAAGATTACTCCGGAACAAGTCGATTGCACCTTCCACATCCGCAAGAGTTGTGGAACGTTCGTCTGACGCCGGGGCCACCAAGAGTCCTGTCGCCGCATCTGATGGGAGGATCTTCAGAATGAAATTCGCAACTGCAACCCTTGCTGCCGCGCTTGGCGCGCTGGGTCTGGCAGCCTCTGCCGGATCGGCTGCCGCCTGCTCTGCCGAGGACTGGAAGGCCTGCAAAGGCAAATCATGGGTCGACGGTGACGTGATGGAAACGCCGCTGGGTTCGAAGTGGTGGCCGCACCCGATGTGGGGCGCGGGCGATCAGGCAGGCTCGACAAACTGGTACACGAAGCCCGAGGTTATTCAGCGCGCTCTCGGCGCCAGCTCGGGCACCGGCAAGGTTTACAAACTCGGGCACCCCTACACATCGACCATGCCGCTGTTCGGCGTCCGCCAGTTCTCTCTCAGGACGCCCCTGCCGACCGGCGTGACCGACGGCCTGGGTGGCAACAAGATCACGTGGAACGACGAATACCTCGCGACCGAGGTCGGTCAGGTCGGCACCCAGTTCGATGGGCTCGCGCATATCGGCATCACCATGGGCGCGCCGGGCGACCTGACCCAAATGCGCTGGTACAATGGCTTTACCGGGGCAGAGATGTCCGGCGCCTACGGCCTCAAGAGGCTCGGGCCAGAGCATCTACACCCGATCGTTGCACGCGGCATCCTGATCGATGTCGGTGCGATCTGGGGCGCGGACATGGTCGCAGGCGATGAGATCCTGATGGAGCACATCAACAAGGCCCTCGACGCGCAGGGCATGGCGGGCTTCCAGTTCGAGCCCGGCGACGCCATCGTCATCCGCACCGGCTGGGAACAGCACTGGGACAATCCGGACGTCTACAACGCGGGCGCACCGGGGATCGGCATGGAAGTCGCGCGCTGGATCGCCGGGATCAACGCAGGCGTCACGGTGTTCGACACCTGGCCCGGTGACGCGGTTCCGAACCCGGACCCGCAATGCGTCTTCTGCGTTCACACATACCTGCAAACGCGCCACGGCATCGTGAACCAGGAAAACGCGAAGCTGTCTGAACTGGCGGCGGACCAGGTGTACGTGTTCACCTACATGTACTCCCCTGCACCGATCGTCGGCGCGACAGGCTCAATGGGCGCACCGGTTGCCGTGAACTGATCGAAGATCGGAGTGGGCGACCCGTCCACTCCTGCCCGCCGGTCGGACCGGCATCCCCCCGCTTACCAGCAGTCGAAACCGGCGCCGCAGACGCAGTTGTGTCACGCAGGATTCCGCAGGTGTCGCTGCTTTTCCCACGAAGACGACGCGCCTGACATCAACCCACAGGCACATTGAACTATCCGCTCGGCGTATCCGGCCTCGTCAGATTGCGTCACGCAGTTTGCGTGCCACGCAACGTTGGTGGGAGCGGGCGGTCTGGCGACGGCATCACCAATGCACGCGACGCCGTCGATCTGACCAAGGATGAAGATCACAGCAACGGCCATGTAAACCGATACTCAGGTGACGCCGCTTCCGCCGCGAACCTCGCGGACGGGCTCAGTCCAGGTCAGAACTCAGTCCAGATCCAGAACCCAATCCAGACCTTCAGCCACCCACTCAGCAGGGATCGAGTGTCCGCCAGGGTGCAGGCAGATCTCCAGCGCTTTGCCCGAGTCACCGTCGAACCGCTCGCACGTTCGGGGGCGTTTCGGATGGTCGATCGAATACGTCGTATCCACGACATCATCCGCACCGTTTAGCGCACGCAAGATCGTCAGACCTTCGGGGATCGGCATCGAATTGTAGATACCGACCTCGTCATAGGCGACAACACCGTCGTTCAGTCCGTGGATGTGGCGCATGTTGACCGGACCGCTCGGACAGGTTTCAGGCGTCGAGTTCCAGAACCCACCGGCGATCGGCGCATAGCCCGCGAACAGGCCCCCGGCATAGCACGCGACATTCCACACCATCGAGCCGCCGCGCGAAAACCCGCTTGCCAACGTCTTCCCGGCATCGATCGGCCAGTGCTTCGCGATGTCAGCCATCACGCCATGGATGAAGGCTTTCTCGTCACGGCCATGCTCGGCGCGGCCTTTACCGATTTGGCGCCAGTAACCGGTCCGCGCATAGGGCGCCACAAACAGAGCGCCACGCCGGTTGACGCCGTTGACCATCGCTTTGTTGCGGAACACGCCCTCCGGCGATCCGTTCCAACCGTGGAAGTATACAACCAGCGGCAAAGGCGACGTGCCATCCCAATCGGGCGGCGGCGCGGCGAGGTAGTATCCATCCTCGACCTCGCACCGCGCAGTCCCGCCACAAGCCAGCGACGGTGTGACAAACAGGATCGCAAGTATGACAAGGATCAAAGCCCGCATGATCTGCCTCCGACATCTCGAACCGACTTTGTCGATCCACCTGCACGCTTCAATCCACGATGCCGTGAGCGTAAATGCCGGCAGCGTCATGTGAATACGGCTTCGGATCGAAAATACATGCCGCGCGGTCCGGCAAACGACAGTCATAAAAGCATCTCGCCATTGCCCGGATTGCGCCAGTGGTCCCGCGCCCACACATCCCGGCATCTGACGACCGCGTACACTCCGCGATTGCCATCCGCCCGCAGCACGGCTAGATCGCCGCCATGACGCAGGAACTCTCCCATACCGGGCTCGGCAAGCAAGTCGAGCAGCCGAATTCGCCCGAGGAAGCCCGCCTGGACCCGGTGCCAAATCCCCATCCCGACACGAACTTTGTTGCACGGTTCACGGCACCCGAATTCACCTCGCTCTGCCCGGTGACGGGACAGCCGGACTTCGCGCATCTGGTGATCGACTATGTACCTGACCAATGGCTGGTCGAGTCCAAGTCGCTCAAACTGTTCCTGACCAGCTTCCGCAATCACGGCGCGTTCCACGAAGGCTGCACGGTCGATGTCGGCAAGCGCATCGCCGATGCCATCAAACCGCGCTGGCTGCGGATCGCGGGCTACTGGTATCCGCGTGGCGGCATTCCGATTGACGTATTCTGGCAAACAGGTGACGTGCCAGAGGGGGTATGGCTGCCCGACACAGGTGTACAGCCCTATCGCGGGCGCGGCTGACGCGCATCACACATTGAAGGGGAGACGACATGGCCGCCAAGGTAATTGACGGAAAGGCCTTCGCGGCGGATGTTCGCGGGCAGGTCGCCGAACATGTGGCCAAGCTGAAGGCTGATCACGGCATCACGCCGGGCCTGGCTGTCGTGCTGGTGGGCGAAGATCCAGCCTCTCAGGTCTACGTCCGCAACAAGGGCAAGCAAACCGTCGAATGCGGAATGCACTCCGAGGAACATCGGATGGACGCCTCGGTCGCGGAAGCCGACGTGATCGCGATGGTCAAAAAGCTGAATGCAGATCCTGCGATCCACGGTATCCTGGTGCAGCTTCCCCTGCCCGACCACATGAACTCCGAGATCGTGATCAATACGATCGACCCGGCCAAGGACGTCGACGGTTTCCACATCTCGAATGTCGGTCTGCTCGGAACAGGTCAGAAGTCGATGGTGCCGTGCACCCCGCTTGGCTGTCTGATGATGCTGCGCGACCACCACGGCTCGCTGTCCGGCCTGAACGCCGTCGTCGTCGGCCGCTCGAACATTGTCGGCAAGCCGATGTTCAACCTGCTGCTCAAGGACAGCTGCACGGTCACGGTCGCCCATTCGCGCACCAAGGATATCGAAGCCGTCTGCCGTCAGGCCGATATTCTCGTTGCTGCTGTCGGCCGTCCGGAGATGATCACCGGCGACTTCGTCAAGCCCGGCGCGACAGTCATCGATGTCGGCATAAACCGCATCCCGCACCCGGATCCCGAGAAAGCGGGCAAGACCAAGCTCGTCGGCGATTGCCATTACGACAGTTGCGCCGAGGTCGCGGGCGCCATCACGCCGGTTCCGGGCGGCGTCGGTCCGATGACCATCGCCTACCTGTTAGCAAACACGCTGACCGCCGCCTGCCGCGCGAATGGCCTGCCGGAACCAGAGGGTCTGACGGCGTAACCCGTCGGCCCTTAGCCATATCGTATAAACTTAGCTGATCGTGAAAGTTTTTCTTGCACGGCCTGAGGAACTGAATTAACTTAGCCATATGGCTAATCGTTTACACGTAGGCTTCCAGGCACTGGGTGACCCAACCCGCCTGGCCGTGATCGAGCAACTCTTGCAAGGCCCGGCCACAGTCAGTGACCTTGCCAAACCGCACGCGATGGCGCTGCCATCCTTCACCAAGCATCTCGGCATCCTCGAACGCGCCGGCCTGATCGCAAGTGCGAAACGCGGCCGCGTCCGCACCTGCTCCATCGATCCGAATGGCCTCTCACAAATCGACCGCTGGTTCGCCGACCGCCGTGCGCTTTGGGCCAACCGGCTCGACCGTCTCGCTACACATCTGGAAAAGGGGACAGACTAGATGGACATCACCCACGACACGGTCGTGCTGGAGCGCACCTTCAAAGCGCCGCCAAGCCGTCTGTTCCAGGCCTATGCCGACCCCAAACAACGCGAGATCTGGTGCGTTCCGGGCGAGGGCATCGTGTTCGACATCCGAGAGACCGAGGTCCGGACCGGGGGCCGCGAAACCGCCCATTGCGGCCCCGACGGCGATATGAAATGGCGCATGGACCTGATCTATCATCGCGTCGAGCAGGACCGCCTGATCGTCTTTACCGAGGACCTTTGGGAACACGACATGCTTTTGACGGTGGCGCTGATCACCTTCGACATCGAAGAAAACGGACTGAACGGATGCACGCTGACCGTGACTGACCAGATCACCTCCTTCGTCGGTGACTAGGCCGTGTTTGGCCACCAGGAAGGTTACACCCACGCCATGCAGAACCTCGAAGCTATGATGACCTCCACGTAGTTGGGGATCGCCTAGCCCACCGGCAGCGCCGTCGTCTCCCGGATCTCTTCCATCACGAAACTGGCCGAGACGTCCGACAGCGCGACCTTGCGGATCAATCGCTGATACAACCGGTCGTAATCTGCGATGTCGCGTACCCGCGCACGGATCAGATAATCCAGATCGCCGGTCATCCGGTACACGCCCAGGATCTCGGGCATATCCCGCGTCGCGCGCGCGAACGCTTCCACCCAGTCGGGATCGTGGCTGCTCGTCCTGACCGAGATGAAAACCTGCAGCCCCAAACCCAGGGCCTCGGGATCAACCAGAACGACACGCCCCCGCACGATGCCCGCATCCTCCAACCGCCGAATGCGGCGCCAGCAGGCATTTCGGCTCAGCCCGATCCGCGACCCAAGATCTTCGAGCGATTCTGAGCAATCCTGCTGCATTCGTTTCAGGATCTTTCGATCGAAATCATCAATGTCCACCATAATCACATTAATACGGGAGAAAATCCCATCACTCAATAAAATCAATCAAACTACGGGAGCAAATCCCGACCAAAACGATCCATTCTCTCAAGACCGAAACAGGGAGAGACCTCATGACCCGCATTCTGTCCGCCTTCACCGCACACCCCGCCTCGGTCGACGAAACCTATGGCGAGCACTTCCGCTTCGCGCTCGGCTTCGCGGGCACCCTGTTCCTCGCCGCCGGAGCCGCCCTGATCCACGCACTCCTGCCATTCTGCTTCGAGAAAACCGCCAGCCGGATCATCGCCCGCCTCTATGCCCGCACCCATAATCGCGGCGCGGACTGAGCCCGTCGCGGGACGCGCGCCCTTGTGATAGGTGCACGACTAGTATTTCCCGATCCTCAAACCTGCGCTAACCTGCCGAAAGCAACCTTCGGGAGGACGCGCCATGACCCTGTCGGTCACCCAGCTTCACCCTCTGTTCGTCGCCCGCATCGACGGCGCCGACCTGACACAACCTTTCACGCCCGAGACGTTCGCGCCCATCCAGGCCGCGATGGACGCGCACGCAGCGGTCGTGATCAAGGGGCCAACCCTGACGCAGGAGCAGCAGATCGCGTTTGCCCAGAAATTCGGCACGCTCGAAGGCGACGCGATCCTCAAGACCGACCGCAAGCTGCGCATCAAGCCACAGCTCGCCGACGTCTCGAACCTGAACGAGGAAAACAAGGTCTACGAACATCAGGACCGGCGCCGCATGTTCAATCTGGGCAACCAGCTCTGGCACACGGACAGCAGCTTCAAGCGCATTCCCGCGAAGTACTCGGGCCTACACGCGCATTCGGTGACGCCTGAGGGCGGCGAGACCCAGATTGCCGACACCCGCGCTGCCTATGACGCGCTCCCCCAGAAGATAAAGGACCAGATCGAGGATCTGGTGTCCGAGCACTCGATCTTCTGCTCGCGCCAGAAACTCGGCTTCACAGATTTCACCGAGGAAGAGCGTGCCGCCCTGCCACCGGTGCATCGCCCGCTGGTGCGCTTGCACCCCGCCTCGAAGCGCAAGGCGATCTATGTTGCCAGCCATTCCAGCCATGTCCTGGGGATGGAGATCCCGGACGGCAAGATGCTGCTGCGCGAATTGATCGAGCACTGTACCCAGCGCGAGTTCGTCTACACCCACAAATGGGAAGTCGGCGACCTGCTGATCTGGGACAATCGCTGTACGCTGCACCGCGGCCGTCCGTTCGACGAGGCGAAGTACCGCCGCGACATGCGCCGCGCGACCGTCATGGACGATGATCCAGCGATGGAGCACCGCGACGCGGCCTGACGCTCCTCGACACCCCGCGCCGATCTCTGCTCGACATAGGGTGCGGTACACTGGGCCCCGTTCTGGACACCGTACCAAACACCCCCATCTCATCGCGCATATCGCTGCGAGGAGAGACATGCGCGCCCCGGCCAAGCTCCAGATCGTCTGGTTCAAGCGTGACCTTCGGACGACTGACAACCGTGCGCTGGCGCGCGCGGCGCAGGCCGGGACGGTTCTGCCGCTGTTCGTTGTCGAGCCGGCACTTTGGTCGCAGCCAGACATGTCCGCCCGGCACTGGGCCTTCGCTTCGGAATGCCTGGCAGAGCTGCGCGAGGGTCTCGGAAGCCTCGGCCAACCGCTGGCGATCCGCATAGGCGATGTCGTCGAAACGCTCGACCAGCTTCACACGACCCTCGGCATAGCCGGGCTCTGGTCACACGAAGAAACCGGCAATGCCTTGACCTTTGCCCGCGACCTGCGCGTCGCCGACTGGTGCCGCTCCAACAGCATCCCGTGGCACGAAGACCGCCAGTCCGGCGTGATCCGCCGCATCGCAACCCGGAACGGTTGGGCCAAACGCTGGGATGCGTTCATGGCCGAACCTGAATCGCTCCCTCCGAAAGCCCTGCAACCCGTCCACATCGACCCGGGCGCGATTCCATCGGCCAAGGACCTTGGCCTCGCGCCCGATCCCTGCCCCGACCGGCAACCGGGCGGGCGCATGGCCGGGCTCACGATCTTGGAGAGCTTCCTCCACCAGCGTGGCGCACCCTACCGCAAGGCGATGTCCAGCCCGGTCACTGGCTTCGAACACTGCTCACGCGTCTCGCCCTATCTCGCTTGGGGCGCGCTTGGGATGCGAGAAACAGCCCAGGCGACCTGGGCCCGGCAACGAGACCTGAAACAGCAGGGCATCGTAGGCGGCTGGCGCGGATCGATGTCGTCGTTCTCGGGGCGTCTCCACTGGCGCGACCACTTCACCCAGAAGCTCGAGGACGAACCCCGGCTGGAGCACCAGAACCTCCACCGAGCCTATGACGGACTGCGCCCGCGCGAGCCGGACGCCGCGCGGCTGCATGCCTGGGCGCAAGGCGAGACCGGCCTGCCGTTCGTCGATGCCTGCATGCGGGCGCTTCGAGCGACCGGCTGGATGAATTTCCGGATGCGGGCGATGCTGATGGCGACCGCGAGTTATCACCTCTGGCTCGACTGGCGCCGTCCCGGCGAACATCTGGCTCGCCTGTTCACCGACTACGAACCCGGCATCCACTGGCCGCAGGTCCAGATGCAGTCCGGCACCACCGGCATCAATACCGTGCGCATCTACAACCCAGTCAAGCAGGGACAGGACCAGGATCCTGACGGCACGTTCACGCGAGCCTGGGTGCCGGAACTCGCCACTGTGCCCGACAAGTTTCTCCAAACCCCGTGGAAGTGGGAGGGGGCGGCCTCGATCCTCGGCAAGAGCTATCCCGAACCGGTCGTGGACCATATCGCCGCCGCCCGCGATGCACGCGACAAGGTTTGGTCGGTGCGGCGCGGCGCGGCGTTCCGTCAAACCGCGCAATCCATCCAATCAAAGCATGGCTCGCGCAAGTCCGGCATCCCGAACCGGGGCCAGCGCGCTGCGCGTGACGCGGGCCAGATGTCCCTGCCGCTGGAGGACGGCGCATGAAGATGGTCAAAAAGCGCGATCTACCGACCAAGGTCTGTCCGGTTTGCGAGAAACCATTCGCATGGCGCAAGAAATGGGCCAAGGTTTGGGACGAAGTCCGTTATTGCTCTGAGCGATGTAGCAGGCGCGATCGCCGAGCTTGACGCACGCGACACCCCGATCCCGGCAGGCGATGTACCGCTCTGAGAGCGTCGCGACAACACATCCGTCACCACTACAGACCATGACCGAAACTCGAGAACAGTCTCTTGTGCCGCATCAAAGTGATGATTGTCACATTTCGTGCTGGAACCTGCGTGTTAGGTCAGATCATCGATCTATTTAAAGGACGTCTTGTACCACGTGTTCGCTTAGAACGCGCTCCGAATTCGCTTAATATTCATCACGAAAATAAGATTATTGGAGAATATAATGCCCAGTCAATATGAAATGACCAAGATTCTAAAGGCCGTAATGACGAATGGAGACGGCTCTCCAATCACAACCGACTACCTAGGGAATCAAATCACAATTGAGAACGACCCACACTTCATTGATTTTTCTTCATTAGGCGCATTTCTGTCGCACCCCTCATTCCTCTCTGAAATTCGAGATAGCTTGAAAATGCTTGAAGCTGCCATGACGGATGAGATTGGAGGTCGATGGATTTTCTCGAACAAACATACGTCCGCCATTCAGTACTTTCAAAAAAACACGAACAGAAGCGCGAAAAATATGAATTTCCACAAATTACTTACCAAAGCACTTGGGAAATTCGAAGGCGTACATGGTTTTACGGTGCCGGATAAACTCCCAACGTTCGCTGGCTTCGTCTACGGTAACGTCTTCAAGGAAACAATCGGCAACGGAATGCACTTCAAGGATATTGGTGCTGGCCAGACGCATGGAGAATTCACACACCGGATACAATGGTACGCCGCCGTGAACGCCGGTGCATTGCAGACCGTTGAAAAGAACGAGGCCGGACGTGTCTACAAGGCGATTGCCCGGTGGCTCAACAAGCGCCGGACGACCGCCGAAGGCGCGCGCGGCCCCTTGATCCAACTCTGGACCTATCTATTCGATATGAACGCGACATCTGCCGACGAAGGTGGCGGTCTAGAGGTTTCTGATCTGCGTTCGCCTGAGAACTTTCACAATTGGCTCACCGGCGGCGCCGATCCTGACTTCTGCCCATTGCTTCGTGCTTTTCTGCGGAACAGAAAAGAAAAGCGCGGAGCGTATATGATTGAAGACTACTTCAAGAAGAAGTTCGGAGCAAAACGCGGCGCAGAAGTCTTCGAAGCCTTCAACGCCGGTACTGCCAAGAACGAACGTCCGTCTGCGCGGATCATGTTCAACGAAGGTAAGGCGCCGGTCTATGCGCCAAACCGGGGCGACGGCCCGGGCTAGGCACGATGCCGATCACGACCTGAACCCGCGGACGACCTTCTCAGAGTTTTACGCTCTGCCGGGTTCGCCGGAGCCTCCGTGGCCGCGACGTCTTCATCGATCAACCCCAAGCCAAGCAGGGCGGCGCGAACATCTGCCTTCTGATCCTCAGTCGCGGGAGAGGTCGGCCGCCGCGCCACACCGGCCGGAACGCCCTGCAGTGATTGCGCGTATTTGCATAGGCTCGGCATGTTGTCCTGCCCGATCGCATCCCACAGCGGCATCAGCTTTTCGTGCAGCGCGACACCGGTCGCGTCGTCGCCTGCTTGCGCCGCTTCCCACAGCTTGCGCGACGGCCCGGGCGCGGCCGTCAGGATCGCCGCAATCGAACCGCGGGCGCCCAGCTTGTAGCTCAGCCACAGCAACGCATCGACCGCCGAGAAGATCAGGTTCTTCGCATCGGCCCGCCGCTGCAGGTCGGCAAACAGCTTCATATCGCCCGCCGATTGCTTGACCCCGGCGACGCCCGGCACCTCCTCCATGATCCTCAGAAGCAGGTCCGGAGACAGGTAACACCATGGAACCACGTTATAAATCAGGATAGGCAGACCGCATTCGCCGTGGATGCGCCGGAAGTGATCGACCATGGCGTCATCGTCGGGCCGGAACAAATAGCTCGGCGGTGTGACCTGCAACGCCACGACACCCAGATCCGCCACTTGCCGCCCGCGCGCCGCCGTCTCGGCCGTCGAATTCGAAATGATCCCGGCGACCACCGGCACTCGGCCGTCCGTGGCACGTACCGTCTCGGCCAGGATATCGCGGTGCTCCGCGCGGGTCAGGGCATGGCCCTCGCCGGTCGATCCGCCCGCCGCCAGGCCATGCACGCCTTCCGCGATCAACCAGTCAACCTGCGCCGAGATCGCGCTCAGATCGATCCCATCGTCTTCGGTAAAAGGGGTTGTGAACGGCGCAACCACGCCGCGGAGCTCATCCAGCATCGCATCCTCCCGTTTTCAGAAAGGATGCGCGCCGTTGTCACCGCCCGCAATCGCGGACAGGATAAGCTGTCAAAGAAGTTCGAGTTGGTCGGCCGAAGCCCGCCCGTCGCGGCCTTCGCGCAGTTCGTAACCGATCTTCTGATTGTCGGCGAGGCTTTCCAACCCGGCCCGCTGTACCGCAGAAATATGCACGAACACATCCTTGCCGCCTTCATCAGGGGCAATAAAGCCATAACCCTTGGTGGTGTTGAACCACTTCACGGTGCCTGTCGGCATCTGTCTTCCTTTCCTGCGAACCCTCCGCAGCCCGGTCTTCGGGCCAAATAGGGCTCGATTCTTGCTGCGTGGACTGATATCCGTCCGCGCCTTCTTGGTCCGTGCGCAGGTTAGGGATCGGCGTCAGGCCAGTTCTCGCTCAATACTATTGAACGATTGTGACAGTATCGCGAAAGGCGATTCTCTACAACGCGTTCATGCCGCAATGCACAATAGGGTGAGACTTCTGTGAGCGGCGCGAAACGCAAGCAAATCAGCTTCCAACCGTCTTCGGCATGCACATCTCGGCATCGTCAGAATAGTATTCGCCGTCCTTGCAAATCTCGTCACAGGCCAGCACCGGGGCAGACCCAAGTGCAAAGACCGAAATCAGAATTGCGTATCGCAGTTTCATCGGCATCTCCTTCTCTGCGTGGAAGGATGGCGTCAGTACTGCGCGCGGCAAGCACAGCGCCTCCCGTTCTGTGGAATGACCCACTCTGTCGGGCCAACTGTTCTGCTGTTTCAGCCTATGCGTCGTTCCAGCCAGCGCGCCGTCCGCAACAATGGGCCCTCACCGCCCCGGGGTCCAGTCAGTTGAACACCCATCGGCATCCCTCCGACCTCGAGCAATGGAAGCGTCACACAAGGCGTCCCGACGAAAGTCCAGAACGCATTGAAGACCGGATCTCCGGTCCAGTCCAAGCCCTCGGGCGCCGGACCGGCTGACGCAAGGCACAGCACCGCGTCGTACTGCCCATAGACCCCTTCGAGCCAAGCGTAGACCTCGTCCCGTTTGGCGATGGCCTCGCGATACTCGGCCTCGGTCATCGAGCGCCCTTCAGCGATGCTGGCTTGCAGGCTTTGAGACATCGCGTCGCCATGGGCATCCAGCAGCGGCCCATAATGCAGCGCGTTGCCGTAAAGCTGGAGGACGCGTTGAGCCTGCCACGCGACTGCCATCACGTCCGGCATGTCGATCTCGACGCAATCGTTGCCCAATTCGTTGGCGAAGTTCGACAGTGCCTCCTGCGCCGCCGGATCGGCCTTGTCCCACATGGCGCCGCGCATGAATGCCAAATGCGGAGCCTGCGGCGCCTCGGCCGTCGCGAAGTCGAACAGCGATGGGCGAGAACGCGCCACCGCTTGGGGATCCGACAGATCGCGCGCCAGCATCTGATCCGTGACGAGTGCGACGTCTTCGAGCGATCGGCCATAGGTACCGACGGTGTCGAGCCAGTCCGCCTGCAACGTGACGCCCTGCCGGGCCACCCAGCCAAAGGTTGGCTTCAAGGCATGAATGCCGCAAAAGCTCGCGGGCCTGATAACCGAGCCGCCGGTCTGCGTTCCCAAGGCCAAGGGCACCTGGCCATCCCGCACCGCCGCTGCCGAGCCCGAGGATGAACCACCGGGCGTGTGCGCCGGGTTCAGCGGGTTCCTGGTCTTGCCGGGCGTCCGGGTTGCCAGCTCCGTGGTGACCGTCTTGCCAAGGATCACCGCACCGGCATCGCGCAATTGGCTTACACACAGCGCATCGCGGTGGGTGTGGCGCCCTTTATGCCCGTCGTAGCCATTCTGGGTGGGCATATCGGCCGTTTCGATAATGTCCTTTATGCCGACCGGCACGCCGTGCAACGGTCCGGTCCCCCGTGCCTTCGCACGCTCGATATCCGCTTCACGCGCCTGTTCTAATGCGTGGTCCGGATCGAGGTGGATCCAGGCGCCGACCGCCGCGTCGCGTTCTGCGATCCGGTCGAGACACGACTGAACCAGCGCCTCCGACGTGATGTCCCCCTCGGCGATCCGCCGGGCGGCCTCGACCGCACCAAGTTTCCAAAGATCCATTCTGTCGTTCTCCCCTCGATCGCCGTCAGGTCGCCGCGCGCGTCATCAACCAGTTCGCCGTGCGCAACAGCGGTCCGTCTCCACCGCGCGGTCCCGTCAACTGGACGCCCAGTGGCATCCCGTCAGCCTCCAGAAGGGGCAACGAGACGCACGGCGTGCCCGCATAGGTCCAGAAGGTGTTGAAAACCGGCTCTCCGGTCCAGTCGAGGCCTTTCGGCGCGGCGCCCGGCGCAGGCAGGCAGAGGATCGCATCGAAACGCGCATAGATCTCGTCCAGTCCAGCGGAAAGTGCATCGCGTTGCGCCAGCGCCTGGCGATAGTCGGCCGCGCTGGTCGCCCGGCCCTCGGCCACGATCCCGCGTAACGACTCGCTCATCAGATCACCATGCAAGTCCATCAGCGGGCCGTAGTTCTGCGCGATGGAATACCGCATGACGACGGCCTGCCAGTCCCAGGCGTCAGCCATCCATGCTGGCATATCGATCGCCTCGCAATCACTGCCCAGGTCGTGCGCGAAAGCGTCGAGAGCGCCTTGTGCAGCAGTGTCCGCCTGATCCCACTTGGCACCCCGCATAAAGGCAAGGCGCGGTCTACCAGACGGTTCCGAAAGTGCCATTCGATGCAGCGCGGACTTGCTGCGCGGGATCGACTGAGGATCTGCCCGATCGCGCAACATAAGTTGCTCGGCCATCAGCGCCACGTCCTCGACCGACCGACCATAGCATCCGACCGTGTCGAGCCACGCGGCCATCTGGGTAACACCTTGACGGGCGATAAGACCGAAGGTCGGCTTCAGTGCTACGATCCCGCAATAGCTTCCAGGACGGATCACCGAACCCGCTGTCTGAGTCCCAAAAGCGAGCGGCACCTGCCGGTCAGCCACCGCCGCGGCCGAGCCCGAGGATGATCCGCCCGGCGTGCGCGCCGGATCGTGCGGGTTCCGGGTCTTGCCCGGCGTCCGCACGGCAAGCTCGGTCGTGACCGTTTTGCCCAGGACCACCGCACCTGCATCGCGCATCTGACTTACGCAAAGCGCGTCATTGTGGGTGTGGCGCCCCAGATGGCCCTTGTAGCCGTTCTGTGTCGGCATATCCGCTGTCTCGATGATGTCCTTCACGCCGATGGGGATGCCGTGCAGCGGACCGGTCCCGAAGCCCTTTGCACGCAGCACATCGGCCGCGCGCGCCTGGTCGAGCGCGTGCTCAGGCTCAAGATAGATCCAGGCCCGCACGGCATCGTCCCGTGCAGTGATCCGGTCGAGGCAGGACTGCACCAGTGCTTCAGAGGTGATGTCGCCGTCCGCGATCCGTTTTGCCGCCTCCGAGGCGCCCATTTCAGAAAGCTCAGCCAAGGGCCTCTCCAAGGTAGTCTGCAATCCATTGATCATAGTCATCTGCGCGCGTTGCGCGGCGTATCAGATCAGGTGACGCGGGCCGATCGGGAGGACGCTGCGCGCGCATGGCAAGCAAGGCTTCCTCCATGGCGCGAACGGCCGCCGGCAGTACCGGGTGACCGTTCAGACACAGACGCACCCCGCATCGAGCCAGCGTTTCGGTATCGGCGATCTTCAACCCTCCACCTGTGACGATGGGCAGGTCGAACTCGGCCCCCAGCGCCTCGAAGTCAGCGACCGACTTCAGGCCCAGGAAGAACAGCGCGTCGACACCGGCCTCGGCATAGGCGCGGCCCCGTGCGATCGCATCGTCGAGGCCATTCACACCGGCGGCCGAGGTCCGCCCGATGATCACCGTGCCAGGATCCGCGCGCGCGTCCAACGCCGCTTTCATCTTGCCGACGCCCTCTTCAACAGACAGCAACTCCATCCCCGTTTGGCCATGGCGCAACGGCAGCACTGTATCCTCGATTGACAGGGCCGAGACGCCCGCAGCCTCGAGTTCCTCGACGGTTCTGCGGACGTTCAGCGCATTGCCGTACCCGTGGTCGGCATCCACGGCGAACGGCAGCTCCGACGCGCGCGAGATCCGGCGACACTGATCGGCAAACTCGGTCAGGGTCAGAACGATCAGGTCCGGCGCGCCCAGCACTGCGAGAGAGGCCGATGATCCACCAACCATGCCAACCTCGAAGCCAATATCCTCGGCCAGCCGGATCGAGAACGCATCGAATACCGATGCAGGAACAAGGCAGCGGTCTCCGCCGATATGTTCGCGGAAAGCCTCACGGCGGGCTCTGTACATTGGCGTCCTCCTTCGGCTTCTGCCATTTCATCACCAGGAAATACGGCACACGCCGGTATCGCCCAGCCTTCTCTGCATCCTCTGGCGGATATCCGTCCGGACGTGGCTCGTCGAAGAACGTCAAATGCAGACTGTTTGTCAGAAATGCGTTCATGTAAGCGTGCATCGGTCTGTGGTGGTTTAGAATACCGATGCCACGCCATTGCCCGCGGATCGTTCTTGCATCCTGATAATTGTCCATTGTGAACACAGCTTGGCCGTCGATGTACCGGTCCCAGTCGCTGTGCACCTCACCCGCGCCTGACCGTTGCATGAGCCTCCCAGAACGCCACAGCGCGGTCGTAGGCCTCGGCATCAAGAGGGCGACCGGAACCTCCCTCGGATCGACCCAGGGCATTTCGGATCTGTGTTGCGGGCGGCATCGGAGGTTCTTCCGGCACCAGGGTGCCAATCAACGAGACAATGCCCCAGTCACAGTCAGGTACCGACTGTTCTTCCGGGAAAGCCGCCGCTTCGGCCACCAACTGGGCATGGGAGTATAGGATTACGTCGAACCATTCGGCACGCGGTGCCTCGAGCCCTTCAAACCAGCGTTCCAGGACGGCGCGTTCACCGTCCCGTCTGGCGCGATACCCCGAGCGCAGCTTATCTGCGTTCGCTTCCGTGACCAGCGCGTAACCACACCGTGTCGGCGTGTCGTTGATCAGAAACAGGTGTTTGCAGAACGGCGCGTACCCGTCGACGAGATCGGCGCCGTCGCCGATGGCGGCGTTGCATCGTGCCACCAGATCGGTCGGAGAGAGACCCGTTACCAGGGTGCCCGACGCCGACGGCTGCCAGTTTCTGAGAGCGAAATCGGTGATGTCGATGCGCACGTGCTGTCCGCCCTGACGTCTGCTATTGAGCGTATGATGCGTCATGACCCGGCGCATCGATGCACTCAAGCCCCGGCGCCTCTGCAGAAAGCTCTGCACAGAAATTGATCAGAATTGCGATTATGCTAAGGTGCGATGGCGAGTGAGGTAACGTGCGAGGCGTCGCTTCCGTTATGCCGGCCTACTGTCGAGTCTACACCGAGCCCGGGCTCTTGGTAACGCGCCTCCAGGGCCGCGTCACAATCGCAGAGTTCCGCGAGGTTTATGTCGAGCTCAGGTCGTCTCCCGGCTTTTCACCGGAGTTTCCCGAGATCGTTGACTTCCGATCCGCGCTGTCCTTCGAGTTCGATCACACAGAACTGGCCCGGCTTGCACAGCGTGTAACGGGACAGCACGCGGACATGTCATTCAAAACCGCGATCCTGACGACGCCTGGTCTCAGTCACGGTATGGCGCGCGTTTATCAAAGCTATGCGCAGCTCGGGGACGTCGAGTCTGTTCAGATCTTCGACAGCCCAGCCGCTGCATTCAGCTGGGTCGGGCTTCCTGACTATCAGGTCGCGGCGCTCGAGATCTGCCCGCAGTGACCGCCACGATCAAAGATGGTCGCCGGACGCAATCTTGTCAGCGAATGCATGGTTTGTGTCACGGTGGTTCGCTTCGTCGGCGCGAACGGCGATGACCACATCACGCAAGCGAGCATCTGGTGCCAGTCCCCAATAGTCGATGGCCAGTTGAGGCGCGGGAGCGTTCTCGATCCGTCCCGCATCAATTTCACCCAGGTACTGAGTGTAGCTGATCACGGCTTCTTCTTCGAGATATCCGACCACCCGATGCGCCGTCTTCGGAGCAAAAAGATAGAGGAAAAAGAAGAAGTTGTAGAAGATCCCTTGCGCGATCATGATCAGGATGCGTTCGAACCGGCTAGGCTGCGCGATGTTGATGAATGTCATCAGGTGCATGCGTTCGTTCTCGGCCTCATCGAGCAACTCGCGTATCCACCCCTGATCGTCACGAATATGGCGGATCGCCTTCAGGTGCTGCAAAAGGCCGCCAACCATCCCGGGAACGGCCGCCACCGTTTCAAGCACAACCGCCCTGTGGCCATACCGCTTTGCGAAGAAAGCATCTGCGAACACACGCATGAACTTCACCAGCCGCAACGCGAACCGGTCATGCACATCGTCCGGGGCCTTGTGCACCGTCAGATCCAACGCGGTCTCATCTGTGGTATCACGCATCACCGCCTCCATTCCTGAGCGAAAGAATTGGTCTTTGGCAGGCGCCATTCAATCCTCTGCGGCAAGGTGTAACGTTCGCAGGATTCGAGAGAAATTTCGCTCAAGTGTTACCGGTCGCGTTCGAACTCAAACGTCTCTATCGCGGGCATCTAGCAAAGAAGAACCGACTCAAAGGTTCGATCGAACAAGGACACGTGTCCAATTTGTCAGCAGATCCTGGCCGTGGGGACGCGCGTCCCATTATCCATGGCGGGCATGCTACACACCTTTCGCAGAAACGGACCGGTCTTCAAGGATCGATAGGCGCCCGTCTCAATTCATGAGCATCCTGATGATCTCGAGATCAGACCGTTCTGCTGCCGTATGGCATCTGATCGCGAAACAAAGCGGCCGTCGGTCATCCGTCCAATGGACAAAGCCAGGCGGCACCGATGACCCCTGCGCTATCACCCAGGGCGTTCTTTCGAATAGGAGTCGTAAAGGTGTCCGAGAACACGTGAGGGCGGATCGCTTCGGGCAGTTCATCGTAAAGGTGAGCCATGTTCGAAAGCCCGCCGCCCAGGACGATCACATCCGGGTCGAGCAGGTTCACCACGCCCGCCAAAGCACGGCCCAGGCGTTGCGCGTGGAGATCCAGCGTTTCCTTAGCCTCGAAATCTCCCGCATCGGCAAAAGCTGCGATCATCGCTGGGTCGAGATCGCTTCCGGTGCGCCGGAAATGATCACGGCTCAGTCCCGGGCCGGAGCACCAGGCTTCGATATCTCCAGCCCGCCCGCAGGTGCAGACGGGTGGGTCATACTCGGTGGTTTTCTCACCTGGTAAAAGGTTGTGTCCCCACTCACTGCCGATCCCATTATGCCCGATGAGCGGCTCGCCGTTGATCACGATGCCGCCACCAATCCCCGTCCCCAGGATCGCGCCGAACACAACGGACGCGTCCTTTGCGGCGCCAGCACGTGCTTCGGCCAACGCAAAGCAATTGGCGTCATTGGCCAGCCGAACTGGCCGGTCCAAAACCCGGGCGAGATCGATATCCAGCGATTTATCATTGAACGGCGTCGAGAACGCATTGCGCATTCTGCCGGTGGCGGGCGAAAGCGAACCCGGTGTGCCAACGCCGACGCTTGCTGATGTGACACCAGCCGCACGCTCAACCCGGTCAACAAGATCGACAATCGCAGTCAGAACATCGTCATAGACATGCAGCATCGCCACGCGCTCGCGCGCCATGACGGTTCCTTCCGATGTCAGAAGAGCAGCCTCGATCTTCGTGCCGCCGATATCCAGCCCGAGCATTGTCATGGACGAACCGCTCGGCGTACCGCTTTCAGCCTGCTGAAAGCATCGCGCGCAAGCGCTTCTCGATGCGACCGGTTCGGTCCGCCAGTTGATCCTGAGCCACGCGCAACTCACGCAGTTCGTTCAACAAGTTGCGCAAACCGGCACGATCAGCCGCATCGGCCTCGGCTGTGTCTTCCGGCTCTGGCGCTCCGTCTCCTTCGCCGCTCATCAACCAGACGATCGAGACATTCAGCAATCCCGACAGCATCTGCAAACGGTTCGCCCGGGGCTCGGACCGATCGTACTCCCAGTTCGCGATGGTCGTCGTCTTGACGCCGAGGCGGCGCGCCAACTGAGCCTGGGTCATGCCCGAGAATTCCCGCGCCCGCGCGAGCCGGTCACCGAAGGTCGAGACATCCTCGCTCCAGTCAAACGACTCCGCCTCGGCTTCTACCGCGGCTTCTTCGACGTCGGCGCTTTGCACCGTTGCCTCTCCATACATGTCCTGTCTCCCGTATTGCGCGAGTTGATACGCGCCGCCGTCGCTACGATGAACCGGGCACTCCGACGCATCATGAGACGATGAAACAGACATCATCCTTACGATTGTCGTCGTGAATCGCGCCGAGATGGTGCAATCGCACGTTCCGGGTGGCCGGGTGCGGTCGCGCGCGACATGGTGATGCCGCAGCGCGACCCGTCGCGTCGCCACCACGCAGATGATACCTCAGTTCGAAGGAAAGGTCATCGATGACCGCAAACTCGCAACCGCCTCAGATGTCGGGCCGTGCCTGGATCGAGCTTGCGCTGCTCTCGTTGTTGTGGGGCGGCTCCTTCCTTTCGATCGCAATCGCACTGCGCGAGATCGGACCGTTCACCGCGGTGCTGCACCGCGTCGGTTGGGCTTGTATTCTGCTCTGGATCGTCGTTCTTGCGCGCGGACTGCGTCCGCCCAGCGACTGGCGCATCTGGGGGGCTTTCCTGGTCATGGGCTGCCTGAACAACGTCATCCCGTTCTCGCTGATGAGCTGGGGGCAGCTGCATGTTGAGAGCGGCCTTGTCAGCATCTTTAACGCGATGACCGCACCGCTGGGGGTGCTTGTCGCGGCATTTCTGCTGCGTGACGAACGCCTGACGCCGCGCCGTCTGGGCGGTGTGCTGCTGGCCTTTGCTGGTGCCTGCATCATCATCGGCATCGACAATCTGGGAACGCTGGATCTGCGCGCCTTGGGTCAGTGGGCCGTCATCGCGGGTGCCTTGTCCTACGCATTTGCCAGCAGTTGGGCGAAGATCACGCTGCGCGGGATCGATCCGATGGTGGCAGCGGCTGGCATGCTCACCGGATCGACCCTGGTGATGTTTCCCACGGCTAGCGTCCTGGAGGGCTGGCCAAGCCTTGCGCTCAGCGCGCCGACGTGGATCGCGATTGGCTACTACTCGATCTTCGCGACGGCGGCGGCCTATCTGCTGTACTACCGCGTGCTCGGCATGGCGGGTGCAGGCAACCTGATGCTGTGTACGCTGCTGATCCCGCCGGTAGCGATCCTGCTGGGCTGGGCCGTGTTGGACGAACGCCTCTCGCCGTCAGCCTTCGGTGGGTTCGCCTTGATCGCCTTGGGATTGATGGTCATCGACGGACGGGCCTTGCGCGCATGGCGGTGGCGCACCGCCTAAAGTCGGAACATCGAAGCACGACTCGACTGAACAACACATATCACGCAGCGGAACAAGGTGCAGCGCCCCGGCCTTGCCGTCCGTTTGGCAGCTTCATAGTCTTGCGTCGCAGGTCACGGGAGACGGCAATGCTCGACGGACAGGACACCGATGCACAAACTCTGGCGCAGGGATGGCTCGACCGATTTGCGACAGCGCGCGACACGGGCGATGTCCGCCAACTCTTCGCCGAAGATTGCCACTGGCGCGATTTGGTCGCGCTGACCGGAGAGGTCGGGACCATTAGCGGGCCGGAGGGACCGGACCGCCTGGCCAAATGCCTCGTCGCCGCCAATGCCACGCGTATGACGCTGCATCCGACTATGGTCGCCCCGCAACAAGCATCGCGCGCGGGCGTGGACGTGATCGAAGCGGCCATCGCATTCGACACCGACAAGGCCTCCTGCAACGGCATCCTGCGGCTGCACCCGGATGGCCGCGCCTGGACCCTGTCGACAGCCATCGACACGTTGCGACTGCCTGAACGGCCGCCTGAGCCCGCCTATGCCAAGGACGTGCGCGCACCGAACTGGCTGGACAACCGCGAGGCCGAGCGCGCATTTGCCGACCGCGATCCGGTGGTCCTGGTCGTCGGCGGGGGCCATGCCGGGCTAACGATCGCGGCGCGAATGCGCGAGCATGGCATCGACACTCTGGTCGTCGACCGCGAGAAGCGTATCGGCGACAACTGGCGCTTGCGCTATCACAACCTCAAGCTCCACAATCAGATCGGCGTGAACCACATGCCGTACCTGCCATTCCCGAAGACCTGGCCGCGCTACATCCCGAAAGACATGATCGCCAACTGGCTCGAAGCTTACGTCGAGATCATGGAGATCAACTTCTGGACAGAAACGAACTTTGACGGCGCTGACTGGGACGAGGCCAATCAACGTTGGAATGCCCGGCTGACGCTTGCCGACGGGTCAAAACGTGAGATGCATCCGCATCACATCGTGATGGCGGCCTCTGTCAGCGCGGTGAAGAAACTGCCCGACATTCCTTCGCTCGCCAATTTCCAGGGCGTCACGGTCCATTCCTCCGAGTTCGAGATCGGGTCGGAGTGGACCGACAAGCCCGTGATGGTGCTGGGCACAGGCACCTCCAGTCACGACATCTCGCAACACCTGCATGCGCACGGGGCGAAAGTTACAATGGTGCAGCGCTCTCCGACCATGGTGGTCAATGTCGAGCCGTCAGCTCAGCTTTATGACGGGCTATATCTGGGCGACTGGGAAAACGGCCCCACGCTTGATGAACGCGACCTGCTGAATTCCTCCTTCGCGCTGGATCTGATCAAGCGGAGCCACCAGATCCTGACCGACGAGGTCAAACAGATCGACCGCGAAACGCTCGAGGGTCTGGAACGCGCAGGATTTGAGCTGGACTACGGCGAGGACAACACCGGCTGGCCAATGAAGTACCGCACGCGCGGCGGCGGATACTATTTCAACATTGGCTGCTCCGAGTTGATTATCGACGGAGAGATCGACCTGATCCAGCATCGCGACATCGATGCGTACATCCCGACCGGCGTGCGCATGACGGATGGAACCGAGCGCCCGGCCGAGTTGGTCGTCATGGCGACCGGCTACGAGGGCCAGGGCGCGCTGATCCGCCAATTGTTCGGGGACAAGGTCGCCGACCGAGCGGGACAGGTCTGGGGCTTCCGGGATGACGGTGAGATGGCGAACATGTGGACCCGCACTGGGCAGCCCGGGTTATGGTTCACGGCCGGTGCTTTTTCGCAATGCCGGATCTACTCGAAATATCTTGGCTTCCAGATCGCGTTGGACGAGATGACACGCCGCTAACGTCGTCCCGCACTGCAAATCGCGTCGGCCATGCCGCCGCAGGCCGTGGAAACCCGGCCGCTACGGTCCATCTTCGCCTCCACACAACCGTGAGGCTGTCATGGATTTCGCACCGCCAACGCGTCAGCACGCGCTCGAGGTCATGGAGGCGTTCGCTCCACGCATGGGACGACGCTATGCCTCGGGCCGAAACTACGATCATGGACCGGGCGCGCACAAAGCCGTGTCGGGATTGGCGCCCTTTGTCAGGCGACGCCTGATCACCGAGGAAGAACTAACGGCCATCGCCGTTGCGCATCATGGGCTCGAAGGCGCCGAGAAGTTCGTGCAGGAAGTCGTCTGGCGAAGCTACTTCAAGGGCTGGCTCGAGCGTCGACCGACAATCTGGTCGGCCTATCGCGATGGTCTTGTAGAAGACCTCGCAGCGCTCGACACCGACCGGCGCCTGCGCAAGCGGATCGACGCTGCAGAGAACGGCGCAACAGGGATCGCGTGTTTCGATGCCTGGGCCGAGGAGCTGGTCGAAACCGGCTACCTGCACAACCATGCGCGCATGTGGTTCGCCTCGATCTGGATCTTCACACTCGGCCTGCCATGGCGGATCGGTGCGGATTTCTTCTATCGCAACCTGCTCGACGGAGATCCAGCCTCGAACACCTTGGGCTGGCGCTGGGTCGCGGGACTGCACACGCGCGGCAAGGCTTACGAGGCGAAGGCATGGAACATCTCGAAGTACACCGGACAGCGCTTTGCCCCCCGGGACGCTGATCTGGCGACAGGAATCGAGCCCTTGGACAACACCGAACCCGATGGCCTGCCGCCGACAACCCCGGTGCGGACCATAACGCCGCCTGACCCTGCATTGCCGACCGCATTTGTGATCACCGAGGAAGACTGCAGTCCCGAGGCGTTCAACCCGATGGCCTTGGACATCCGTGCCTGTGCGACGCTCGCGGCGAGCCCCCTTCGGTCCGACCGACCGGTGGCAGAGCATGTCACGGCGTTCGAAGACGGCGCACTGGCTGATACAGCAGCGCGGTTGGGTGTGGAAGCAACGATCTTGAGAGCAGGATCCCCCGGCGATCTCGTCCGCTGGGCCGAACGCGCAGGTGCCATGCAGATCGTCACAGCCTATGTACCCGAAGGCCCGTTGCGGGATTGGTTGCGCCGCGCCGAACCGGATCTGGCAGCCGCTGGAATAATGCTCGCCGAGTGGCGACGCGACTGGGACAGTGCGATCTGGCATCACGCGACAGCCGGCTTTTTTAAGGTCAAGCAGCAGATCCCGAAGATCCTGCACGAGCAGGAGTGCGCCTGAGCTTGACAGACGACCCGAGGCTAAACCGCCTTGTAACACTGGCGCGCGCGGTTCTCAGGTCGCCGCCCGGGACCGCGCGGATCGCTCTGGCCATAACGATGGGCGCCTTTTGTCATGTGGTCTTCGCGCTGGCGGTACTGTCGATGATCGGGGCGATGTTCTTCGGGATGAGCCAGAGCCTTGGCAGCGTGCCCTGGCCGTGGGCGCTCGTCGCGAACGCGGCCCTGATCGTGCAGTTCCCACTCGCGCACTCGTTGCTCCTGACCGGTCCGGGAGGCCGTTTTTTAACCTCCTTGGTCCCGGGACCGCACGGGCAGACGCTGGCAACGACCACCTACGCCGTTATCGCCTCGCTGCAACTCCTGGCACTTTTCACGCTCTGGACGCCATCGGGTGTGATCTGGTGGCAGGCCGAAGGTAGCGTGTTCTGGTTGGTCTGCGCGGCCTATGCCGTTGCCTGGATGCTGCTCGGCAAGGCGAGCTTCGATGCGGGTGCTGAAGTTCAATCCGGCGCGTTGGGATGGATGTCTCTGGCGGCCCGCGTTCGCCCGGTCTTTCCAGATATGCCGACCGAAGGTTTGTTCCGCATCGTTCGACAGCCGATATATATCGCCTTCGCGCTCACGCTGTGGACCGTGCCGGTCTGGACGCCGGATCAGTTGGCCATCGCGATCAGCTACACCGCATATTGCCTGCTCGCACCGCGTCTGAAGGAGCGCCGATTTGCCGCCCGATACGGCGACCGGTTCCATCGCTATCGCGCAGACGTGCCCTATGTCATCCCGCAAATGTGGAAGATCGGAACGCGCAGATCAGGCCCGCGTGTGACGGGCAAACCGGAGGATTCCTGATGGAGATCGCAGCACTCCTAGCCACAGCGCTGCTGTTTGGCGGCATGGTGCTGTATTCGTTCGGCTTCGCTGCCTTTGTCTTCTCGGCCCTACCCGCCGAGGTGGCAGGACCAACCATTCGCCGCGCCTTCCCGCATTTCTATGTCTTCGTCATGGCGGCCTCGGCGCTCGGCGCACTTCTGCTGGTCCCGACCGACACTACCGCTGCGATCATGCTGGGGTTGGTCGCGCTCACGACAGCACCGACGCGTCAGGTTCTGATGCCCGCGATCAACGCAGCCACCGATGCAGGCGAGAAACGGCGGTTCCAGATCCTGCACACGGTATCGGTCCTCGTCACGCTCGCGCATATCGTCGTCGCTGCCTACGTGCTGGTGCGCTTTCTCTGAGGATCTCCCGATGTCTTTGCCAACCGAAAACGTCCAGTCCTATCCCCGGCCGCCTGCGCTTGAACCGGCACCATACCGGATCGAGGTCATCTTTGGCGGGCAGACCATCGTCGACACCTTGGGCGCATTGCGCGTGTTGGAAACGCATCACCCGCCGACCTATTACCTGCCGCGCGCCGACATCACGGCAGAGTTGGTCGCGGCTGCGGGTCGGAGCTTTTGTGAGTGGAAAGGAGCAGCGAGCTACTTCGACCTCCGGGTTGGCGATCAGACCGCGGCACGTGCTGCCTGGACCTACGAGACGCCGACCCAAGGTTTCCGCAATCTGGCCGGGATGGTGGCGATCTACCCGGCGATGATGGAGACATGCCGCGTCGCTGGCGTGACGGTGATCCCGCAGGCCGGAGATTTCTATGGTGGATGGTGGACGCCAAACCTGACCGGATCGCCAAAGGGCGCGCGCGGGACCGAGCATTGGTAGGCGAATAAGCGCCCTCCCCTCGCGTCGCGTTGCACATGGATCTGCCGCGGTGGCTCAACCAATGCGCGGTCTTAAGGCGGCCCGGGTCGACGCCGCCCAGACCAACCAGTCCAAATCGGTAATCCGGACATTCCCCATCGGCATCGATCAAACAGTAGCACCGTCACCGCAGAGAAGGGATCTCCCTGCACGCGACAACTCGAAGTCGATTTAGGCGATGCGTCGAGTCCATGACAAGACTGCATCATCGGGCGAGGTGATCACGATGCACGAGATCGGTTTTCCGGGTTCTCTCCAGTTTCACGAAGGCCCTTCAGCCGCGGCTGCATTGATGCAGAGGGGCCTGATCGATCCAGGACCGCTGAAGCCGTAACCACTTCCCCATTATGACGCCGATCACGTGCTCAAATCGCCAAAGGTCGCGTTCCGGCGGAGACGACAGGCCGTCTTCGGCTAAGACCGGGCGCAAGCGAATGGGTGCAACAACAACGTCGGCTCTGTGCCCACCGACCGCCCATTTCGCAACCGGAAGAGCTAAACGCGCCACCTGGGATTAAACCAAGTAGCGCGCTCACTTTGTCGGTGCCGATAATCGGCGGTCTAAGTCCGGTCAGGCAGTTGCGCGGCGGCGGACCAGGACCAGCCCACCCAGAGCCGTCAAGAGCAACACAATTCCTGCAGGCAGCGGGACCTGATTGACTGCCGTCAACGAGAAGCTTGCCGCGCCCGTAGCCGGCGTACCAAGAGTAGACGGACCAGATTGGCGTAGTGGGTCTGTTCCGAACTCACCAACGAAGCTGGCCAGAACGAGATTGGATGTTGTTAGCGATCCGTCATTGAAGGAAAGCGTAAACAGGAACTCGATCAAATCTTTATCGCCAGCTAGGCTAGTAGTGTCCTCCATAAACACCTGCGTGTCGGTTGTACCGTCGGTGGCACCAACAAGCGAAAATGCTCCAAACACGAACGAGAAAGACCCATCGAACTGTTCTGAGACCGTCGCCGTACCGACCGCGGTCTCGGCGCCACCAGTGATAAATCCAGGAAGCAACTCGAACAGTTGGCCGCCGTTTGGATTCGTAAACAAATCAAACGGTGCACCAGTCGCGAGAACATCACCGCGCTCTAGTCCATCGGCGAGTGAAATCCCAGCAGCAGTACTCTCGGACGTGCCTCCAAACAGCAGTGTTAGTCCCGCCAATGCCGTTATCATACGTTTAGTAAACATAGAACTCTCCCACATATGCCGCTTCCCCTGCGGCCTCTGCACCCCTGGGTAGACCCGGCGAACCCTCACTCGCCGGGACCTGTCCAGTATACTTTAGATCAGTTGCGTTGTCTCATCGAAATCAGGCGTATTCAGGAGCAGTGCGATGTCGCCATCCCCTTCAAACACCAGATAGGTCCTACCGAAGACGTTGAATTCGGTGAAGCCCGTCCCGTTCAGGTCGAGGAAATCATCGTCACCGAAATCAAGGAGATACGTGATCTCCCGAACGCCATTGTTGGTCTCGTCGCCGAACTCGAACGTGTCCGAGCCACCGCCGCCAGCCGCAAGGTCGGTCGCCCCTGCAAACGTACGGATGATCTCATCGGCCGACGTTCCGATCAGGCGATCGTTTCCGTCTGTACCTTCTAGGATCAAAGGTCCTGTCGGGTCATTGTCCGCTGGATCATCAGTCACCGTAACTGTGATATCCTGAGTATCCGTGAGATCACCGTCGCTAACCTCGACCTCGACCTGATAGGTGTTGCTGCTACCGTCCGAACCCGGTGCCTCGAAGTCCGGTGCATCAATGAAGTTCAATGCACCGGTTTCAGCATCGATCTCGAACAGAGCCTGATCAGCACCGCCGCTGATGCGGAAACTCAGAACATCGCCCAGGTCTGGATCTTCGGCCTCGACCGTGGTCACCGCGGTAGTGTTCTCGACCACGTCGAACGCATCGCCCGAGATGATGTCGGGCCCATCGTTCTGCCCGGTGATCGTTACGAACGCCGAGTTCAGGACCGAGAGGTTTTCGACATCCAGCAACGCGTCTTCGACTGCGATGTCGGTGATGCGGTACTGAGCCTCAAAGACCAGTTCATCACCGCGGCCCAGGAACTCGAACTGACCCGGTGCGACCGTCCAGATCGTGTCCGGGCCCGAGATGGTCGAGGAGATGTCGACCTCGAAATCCTCGAAGCCAGCAATGCTCGTGATGTCGTCGCCATTCAGCGCGATAGTCGGACAACAGGTCAGTGCGAAGGCAGACAGCTCGACGAGATCGTTGTCGATATCGAAGACCGTGTCCGGATTGATCAGATCGTCCGGCGTGATGATGATCGGGTCATCATCTTCAAGGAAGCCGACCTCAGCCGCCGCCAGCACCTCCGGCAGATCATTGACACCGGTGATCGTGACGCTCGCCGATGTCGGCGTGAGGTCATCACTGCCGTCGCTGACATCGTAGGCGAACTCGATCCCAAGATCCTGCAACTCGCCCAGATCTTCGAACTGAACGGCGGTGTTTGTCAGGAAGCCGGGATCCAGATCGACGGTGAAGTCGACCCCGCGATCCGTGGGCGCCTCGACCGTCAGGGTGGCAACACTTAGATCGTCGCCTTCCACATCGCTCGCGTTTTCCAGCAGGTTGACGACGATTTCAGCGTCATCCTCGGTGAACTCCGCCGTAACGATGTCCGAGACCTCGGGCGCATCGTTCACACCGTTGATCGTCACCGTGACCAGTGCCTCGGACGTGAAGCCACCATCCGAGATGACATAGCTGAACGTATCCGTACCGAAGAAGTCGTCATCCGGCGTGTAGGCGAGAATGCCACCGCTGCCGCTGACGACCGAACCGTTTGTTGGACCGATATTCCCGACCGATCGGACGATGGCGACATTGTCGCTATCGACATCCGTGTCATTGGCCAAGACGTCGAACACAAGAACTTCGTCCTCGTCACCGGTCGCTTCGTCGTCCACTGCGACAGGCCCGTCGTTCACGCCGCTGATGTTAAAGCGGAGAGACGCCGTGTCCGTCAGGCCCTGATCGTCCGAGAGCGTGTACGTGAACGACTCCAGATCAGCGATCAGTTGAGACGTCGAATTGTCGCCGAGGAACTCGTAGTTCCCAAGAGTTTCGAAGACAAAATCACCGGTCGCGTCGATTGTCAGAAGCCCGCGATCGGCGATGCTGATCTGTGCGCCGTCCCTGCCAGCGTCTTCGTCAATCACGTCGAGATCGACGCCGTTGATCTGAGTGACGAACAGATCGTCGCCCTCTGGATCGAAATCCGGACCCAGAACCTGGTCGCCATCTATGACGTTGCCGGTGACCGAGGCATCATCCTCGGTCAGCGCGAACTCATCCAGAATAGCGACCGGAGCATCGTTAACGCCCTGGACGTTGATCGTGACATCGGCGGTGTCCGAGCCACCGTTGCCATCGGTGATCAGATAAGTGAACGTTTCAGTCGCCACATCGCCGTCACCCAGCCTGTCGAATTCAGTATCGTTCGCGCCGGTCGATCCGGTGGTGAAGCCGAACGGATTATACTCGAAAGATCCGTTAGAATTGATGCGGAGATGTGCGCCAGACGGCAAGATGATCAGCCCGCCGTTCGCCGAGCGGGGCGAACCGTCGGACTGAGTGATCGAAATTACCGACAGATCGTCGTTGTCCGCATCCGAGTCGGAATTGTCCTCTGGATCCTCGGACTGATTGTCATCGAAGACATTCCCCTCGACCTGCGTGTCCTCGTCGGTCGAGAACGCGTCGTCCTGTGCTTGCGGCGCGAAATCATCGGTCGCGATGATTGCTTCAGCCGTGGCCCCGGCAACCAAGGCGCCGCCCGAGTCCGTGATCGTCGCGATCAGGGTTTCGTCCTCTTCGGTCAGAAGATCGCCCAACACTTCGACCGTGATGGTCTTCGAGTCCTCGCCGGCTTCGAAGTCGATCGTTCCCGCGAACTCTGTGCCTTCGGCAAGATCGGCCGCATCGACCGTGCCACCAAGCGCATAGGTGATCGACAGCGGAACCGAGGCATCATCAAGTCTGCTAAACGTGAAGACGACGTTCTGCGAACCGGTATCGCCCTCGAACGTCTCTGTCGGATCAGCCGAGACGCTGATTGTCACTGGCAGATCCGGTGCGTCAGTCGGCTCGGTCTCTTCTGTCTGCTCAGCTGCCAGACCCAGCGCGCCGGATATGAAGTCCGGGTTGCCAGTCAGTGCGAAGTCGAGCACCGCAGCTTCGAACACCGCCTGATCCAGCGGATCGTTCGGATCCTGCGCTGCCAGGACTGCGGCCTCTGCTGCAGCACGGACATCTGCGGGCAGATCGTCGATGGTCAGCAGCGCGGCCGGGAAGTCCGGATCGCGCGGAACTTGAGCGTCCGAGAAGAGGCGGTCCTTGCCGTCGTTGCCGTCTAGGTTCCAGCTTTCTGCAAAGATCCCGTACAGCGCGGCGAAGTCCAGCGGCTGTTGCAGCGGCGTGTCCGCTGACAAGGGCGTGCCCTCGGGAACCGCGTTACCGGCAGTGTCGACGAGGTCAGCGCCCGTCGGCACCACGGTGCCTTCGCGCAGCGCCAAGTCGTCGGTGGTATCGCCGGTGCCGTCCGCATCACCCATCAGACCGCGCACGTTGCCCTGGTTGCCATCGGCGGTGTCGGCCAGGAAGACGCAGACGTTCAGTGTGCCGTCCATGTTCTTGATCTGAAGCTGTTCGTTCTGATCGTTCAACACAATGGTGAACTCACTCAGAGCAGCGTCGAAGAACACATCCGCAATCGTGTCGCCGTCAACGTCGATCGCACCCAGAGCCAGTTGCTCAGCGGTCGGTGCGACGCCATCGATGAGAAGTGCGTCACTGCCCAGTGCGTCGATTTCGACAGTAACGCCGCCAATCTCGACGGCCATGCGGGTCGTGGTCGACACCAGATCCGAGCCCGGCAGCGGTTCGAACCGCACCTGCACCTGGAACGGGTTCGTCGCACCCGGCAGGGTTTCAACCAGGATGTACTCGCCGACCGCCTGGAAATCATAGCCCAGACCATCCAGCGTCACGATGTGCGGATCGCCGAAGACATCGGCCTCGACCCCTGGCGGGATCACTGGCGGACGCCCATCGTCGTTCAGGATCGTCGCCGAGCGCGCCGACGTGAAGATGTCGTAATCCACACCGTTCAGCGTATCGACTTCCGTGATGCGCAGCTCGAAGCTCTCGCGTGGTTCGACAATGCCGTCGCGTACGATGTCGACCTCGATGATCTTCGAGGACTCACCGTCTTCAAAACGCACTGACTGGCCAAAGAGTGGCAGGAAAGTGCCCGTGACCGCTTGGCCATCGACCGTGACGCCAGCAATATCCTGGCTATCCGCAGCGAAGAAATTGCCCGGCGACGGCAACGGGTTCAGATCGAAGGTCACATCTGTGATGCCGGAGGTATCGCCCGTGCGGGTAATCTCGAACGTGAACGTCGTCGAGCCCGGTCCAGTACCCTCTGTGCGGAAGCCACCACCTTCTACCGAAATTCGCGGCGGGAAGTCGTCATTGCTGATCGTGCCCGTCCCGAAACCGTCCAGGATCACGACACCGTCGGTGGTCCCGTCCGGAAGCTGGGCGTTGGCGAGGCGAGCATCGATGCGCTCGTCGTCCTCGATCTCGACATCCTCGGCGATCGCGAGACGGATCACCTTCGACGTCTCGAAAGCAGCAAAGCTCAGCGTCTGCGTGCCGAACGGATTGGTTTCAAAGTCGTTTGCGTCGGCCGGGCGGAAGCTCGAGGCCTGCAAGGTCAGGTCGACCTGGGCCGCAGGCTCGGTGTTGCCCGATCGGGTGACCGTGAAGACCAATTCGCGCGCATCCGAGGCATCATTTCCTTCGGTCACGAAAGCGTTCGAAACCGCGAACTGCACAGGGAAATCATCGTTAAAGATGGTCCCGATGCCAATCGAGTCGTCGATCTGAACGACAGAGGCGCCCGGTGACGATGCGTTCGATAGGTCGATCCTAACCTGTTCACTCGACTCGATATCGAAGTCTTCCTCGATCGCGAGTTCGATGGTCTTGAACGTCTCCCCCGCAGCGAAAGTCAGCGTGCCGGACTGCTCAAGTTGCACGCCTGCTTCGAAGTCGTCTGCGTCTGCGGTAAGGCCGGTTATCTGGAAGTCGACCGAAGCTTCGACCTGGGTTTCACCAGACCGGCTGACCGAAAGGACCAGCACATTGTCATCGCCCGGGTTGCCTTCGGTCACCGACACATTGTTCGCGCGGAAGCGAACCGGGAAGTCGTCGTTGAAGATCCGCGCCTGTGCCGCTTCTGCACCCGCCGTAATCGAGATCGGCGACGTGCCGTCGGTCGTGGCATTCGAGATCGTGAAGGTGAAGTCCTCGGAGTTCTCGATGGTCAGGTCGCCCTGAACCTCGATCTCCACATCGACAGAGCTTTCCCCCGCGCCGAATGTGATCTCAGTGCCATTCGCAGCGCTACCCGACGGGAACGCTCCACCAACAAAATCATCGGCCTCCGCACCGTCGAAGCCTGAAGGCGTGACGGCAAAATCGAAGCTTACTTCCTCGGTGAGATCCCCGGTGCGGTCCACCGTGAACGTGAAGATCGTCGCACCGCTGTCGCCTTCAGACAGGAATTGCGACAGGAAGCCAGCACTCCGGACCGAGACCTCGATCGGTAGCTCGCCCGTATCGACGTTTACGCCGATGTTGGCGATGTCGATCACACCGTCATTGGTACCGTCGGCTTCGTCTGCGGCACCCAAGGCCGCACTGCCGCCGAAGACGACGAATGCAGCACCGTCCGCAAAGCTTTGACCATCAGCGTTTCCGTCGCCGATGATGATGTCATTGATGCCGTCGCCGTTAACATCGCCTTCGCCGGAGATATCCAAGCTATTGAAATTGTTTTCGAAACCCTCGATCCTGAAGCCTAGACGCTGGTCCGGGTTGATGTTCGCGCCGAACGTGTCCGCCAGATCGATCACGCCGGTCATCGGATCCGCCTGGCCGAAGATCAGGTAGACGACTGACTCGCCGGCAGAATTCGAAACCGCCCCCGGCGGCAGGTCGTTGCGAATGCCCACGGCGGCGAAATCGGCGATCCCATCGCCGCTGACATCGCCCAAACCGACAATGTCAGTGACAGAGAAGCCAAACTGAACGGGCACGGTGGCGCCATCATTGAAACCGACCAGGCCGCTGGTCGAGTCGGTGATGAATGCACCGCGACCATCGTCAAGGATTTGCTCGAGATCATAGTCGAGCAGGCCGACTGTGGAACCGGGTCGTTGCGGGAAGAACTCACCCGTTGTGCCGCTGATGACGGTGACGCCACGAGCAATGACATCGAACACGTCAGATTGATCGCCGAACAGCGTGTCACTGATCGCGAAGTCGTCGATGCCGTTTGACGGGTCTGCATCGCCGTCACCCGATACGTCGCCTACCCCGGCGCCGACCACATCGAAGCCGTTACCAAGGAACACCTGGAACTCGACTTCCGGGTCGCTCAGGTTTGTTTCCACCTGAGCCGGGAACCCATCGCCCGCTGCATTTCCGAAGATGAAGAATTCGCCGTAGCTGGCTTCGGACGTATACGCGTCACCACTGACGTCGACATTGCCGCCGCTCCGGATGATCGTCAGTGTTTCACCGTAATTCGTTCCTCCCGGGAGGAAAGAATTATAGTAGCCCCGGCCAGCGGCAACGATATCGTCAACGCCATCTCCGTTGATGTCGCCCACACCTGCGATGCCGCCCGTGCCGTAGGAACCATCAATGGAATAGCTGTAGTAGTTGCCATTCACAGATGTCAGCGTGCGCCCGGTATTGATCGAGAATCCGTCACCACCGTCAAGCTGGGTCGTGTTGACGATCGTCTCGCCGATGGTTGGCGCGTCCGCAGGCACCGTGAATGCTGCGAAATCGATCGGTGGGAAGCCGCCGCCGCCGCCAGTAGCAATCGGATCGTCCGAAACCCGTTCCTGATCCGTGCCAAAGACCACAAAACTGGTCGATTGCCCAACCGCAAGCCGAAGTTGTCCAGAATAGTAAGATTCGAACACGGGTTCCGGATCGTCCGGATTAAACGGATCGAAGACACCGTTGCCGTTCGCGTCGTATAGATAAGTGAAATCGACATACTGGTAACCGTTGGCACGCCGATCGACCGTATCCACTCCGACATCGTTGAAACCGTCGCCGTTGACATCGCCAAGGTTGATGATGTCCAGAATTGCGCCTTCGGCGTCGATCCGGAAGCCAGCGAGTTCATCGACTTCCTGCGTTGCTTCGAACTCCTGACCACCCAAAATGACGTAGGCGACCCCCTCGGTGCCGCGGCCCGGGCCATAATAGCCGCCGCCTTCACCATAGTATCCGTAGAACCCGCCATAACTGGTCGAGCTTTGCGCGATGCCAAAATCATCGACGCCGTCGCCGTTTACATCGCCAAGGCCGACAATGCTGGACCCGAATTCGCCGTAGTAGCCGAAACCAAACCGATCGAGCAGGTCGCGGTCGGGCTCGATGACGAAACCATTTGTTCCATCCAGATCCTCGACGTTGACGTTCAGCGGAAGTCCGGCATCCGGGCCATCGCCATCGGAGTCACTGTCGCCAAACACCACATAGACTTTGCCAGCATTGTAGAAGTTGCGCTCGACTTCGCCATAGTACGCGTCATAGCTGACTTCGGCCTGCGGTGCGCTTACGGCGAAGTCGGCGATGCCATCTCCGTTGATGTCACCGATGATCGCGACATTGCTTCCAGTACGCTCGTTCTCTCCCGGCGCACCCAGCACCGAGAACCCAGCATAGTTGCTCATGATCAGAATCCCCTCTGACAACGACTTTATGGCGCAGTAATGCCGCGCTGATGTGTTGTGAAATTACCCTCGTTAATGATTTTCTCATGATTCCCACGGCCACGCAACAGGGTTGCGCAATTTTCTATCGCGGGTTGCTGGCGGCTCCGCAAGAACACGTCGGCCCACCTGCGGACTTGCCGGTTCACGTGGCACCATCGTAGACTTTGGCCTGCCAGATCAGGGGAGCACCATATGACGACCGAGACAGCCGATTCCGTCGACACGGCGGACGGACAGGCCAAGGATGCGGCCGGGCCGAAGCTGGAACTACGTCCGTCGCGCATGTTCGCGCCTTGGCTGGCCTCGACCGGATCGAGCCTGGGTTTCACCACTTATCAGGCGGGCAAGGTTTTCCTGATTGGCTCGAACGCCGGAAACGGACAGCTTTCGGTTTATGAACGCAGCTTCGCGCGCTGCATGGGATTGGGGTCCGGACCAGACGGAGCGATCTGGCTCAGCTCGCTCTATCAGCTCTGGCGTTTCGAGAACTTCCTCGAGCCCGGCCAGAACCGCGATGGCTATGACGCGATCTACGTGCCGCTCGAGGGCCGAACCACCGGCGATGTCGACATCCATGATGTGCATCCGCTGGGCCCGGGCCAGTCACCTGTCTTCGTCGTTACCCGGTTCAACTGCCTGGCCACGCTGGACCGTGCGAACAGTTTTGCGCCGCTCTGGAAACCTCCTTTCATCGACCGCATCGCCGCCGAGGACCGCTGCCACCTGAACGGTCTGGCGATGCGCGACGGTGTGCCCGCCTATGTCACCTGTGTCTCACGCACCAATGTGGCCGGCGCCTGGCGCGAGCACCGTCAGGACGGCGGCATGGTTCTGGACGTCGCGACCGGTGAACCAGTGGCGACTGGGCTGACCATGCCCCACTCTCCGCGGCTGCATAACGGGCAGCTCTACATCATTCAGTCCGGCACCGGCGAATTTGGACGTGTCGACATCACGACGGGCGCGTTCGAACCGATGTGCTTCCTGCCAGGGTTCGCGCGCGGTGTCTGCTTCATCGGCCACCACGCGGTGATCGGCGTGTCGCGTCCACGCCGAGAAAAGACCTTCGAGGGCCTCGCGCTAGATGATCGGCTGGCCACTGCTGGTGCCAGCCCGACTTGTATGCTGGCGGTTGTGAACCTCGAGACCGGCGACATGGAACACTCGCTCGAAATCAGCGGAGCGGTGCAGGAACTCTATGACGTAACCACGCTGGCCGGTGTTCGCCGCCCGATGATCCTGGGCTTCCGGACACCCGAAATCCGCTTCATGATCCGCCCTGCCCCACTGGGAACAGACGGAGGCTGAGCAGGGGGAGCGAACACTGATGAAGCCGCCTCGTATTCTGTTTGCATGGGAGATGGGCGAAAACTTCGGTCATGTCTCGAAGATCGCCGAGACAGCCAAGGCGCTTCAAGGAAAGGCCGAACTCTGGGTGGCGGTGCGCAATCCGGTGGCGTTTCGCCAGATCGCGCGGCAGTTGGATGTGAAGCTTATGGTCGCACCGGCGGCCCCGCCCCATGGTGCGATCGCGCCTGACGATGCCGGAAGAAGCTATCCGGATGCGCTGCGGCACGTGGGCTGGGCGACGCCGCAGGACCTTGCCCCGTTGGTCGAGGCATGGCGCAATCTGTTTGCCCTAGTGAGCCCGGATCTGCTGGTTGTCCAGGCGGCACCCACCGCGCTGCTGGCCGCGCGGGGCCTTGGCTTGAAGACCGCCATGATAGGATCCGGTTATGATGCGCCGCCGCGCGCCCATCCGATGTCTTCCTTCTACCACTGGGACCCGCAGCTTCGCGCACCACCCATCGAACGCGAAGCCGAGGTTTTGGCGGCCGCGAACGCGGTCCTTTCCGATTTTGCCGCTCCCGCACTCGGGCGGTTCTGCGATCTGCTGGACACGGATGCTTACCTGCTCGCAACGTTTGCCGAGATTGACCATTACGCCCCGCGCGACGCGATCGAACCCGGGCACCCCGCGTATCTTGGTCAGTTGATCACCACGGACAAAGGCGCGGAACTGGATTGGCGCGACGACGCCAAGTACAGAATCCTGGCATATCTGCGTCCGACCGGGCGACCCTTCGAAGCCGGGGCCAAGGCGCTGGAACGACTCGATCGCAGCTTCGATGTGATCCTCGCCTGTCCGGGCGCGCCGCCGGGCATGGCAGAACGCTTGGCCACGTCCGCGGTTCGGCTGGTCGACGGGCCTGTCCGGCTCGACCGGTTGATTATGGATTGCGATCTGGGCATCAGCCATGCGTCAAACGGCATCGCAGCGGCATTCGTGATGGCCGGCGTGCCGCAGATCGGGCTGCCGAACCATGCCGAGCAGATCATGGTGGCGCAGGCGCTTGGCAGATCGCGCCTCGGTCTAGGTCTGGCCGGGCAATACGGGGTCAATGAGGTTTCCAAGACCATCGAGACCGTGCTCTCTTCGGATGCATTGCGAAGCAGCGCCGCGGAAGCCCGACGGCGACTTACGGCGACGTATCCCAAGGGACCAGCGCCCGCCTTGGCGGCGGCATTGTTAAACTTGGTTTGAACCTCGGCGCTTGGTGCCTGTACGGTCTGGATGCGACGGCCTCAACGTCCCGGCACGGGCAACCCGTGATACGACAAAGCAGACCGTCGCCGCTGGCGCCTGGGCATCATTCATCGTGGATTACAGTTCTACGGTGCGGATCTGATCGCCGAGAGCGTGAAGATGCTTGATCGATTTGCTCAGCAATGTCAGAAACATACCCGGGCGTGTACGCGCATCATCAGCAATTGATTGATCTGGCGACGGTATGGAAGATGACCGCAATCTGCTGAAGCGCGTGGCAATGCGCGATCAGACCGCAATGAGAGCCTTGTATGAGCGTCATCACGGCGCCGTGCACGCCTTCCTGAAGGCACGCGGAAGCGATCCGGCCACGGCTTCAGATGTCTTGCATGATGCGATGCTCGAGGTCTGGAAATCCGCAGACCGGTTTCAGAGCAAGTCCTCCGTGAAGACGTGGATCTTCGCGATTGCGCGGAACAAACTGGTGGATCGGTTGCGAAAGGCATCTCGGACGAGCCTGGTCGACGAAGTCCCCGATGTCGCAGACGATGCGCCTAACCCAGAGGCAGCTGCGATGGCCGCCAATGACACGGCTCGGTTGCAGCGGTGTCTGGAAGGTTTGAGTGCACCGCACAGCACAGCACTGCGGCTCGCGTTTTTTGATGACCTGACCTATGAGGAAATTGGCGAGATCGAGGGCGTTCCGCACGGAACGATCAAGACACGGATCTTCCACGCAAAGCGGCTGATGATGCGGTGCTTGGGCCAGCGCTAGGATGCTGATCTACCGGTCGGACCGTTAATGTTCACAGAGACCACATCCGCTAGAGGCACACGGCTTGAGCAGGCGTGGTGAATAGATGGGCCCTGCCTCGGGAACAGCGTTGGATCAGTCTTGGAAGATCGATTCGATCAGGCCAGACGGGTCTTCCAGATCGCTCAGAGCAGAACTGCGCTGGGCTTCACTAGGGAACGAAATCCGAAAAACGCCCAACGTCCCCGGGCCGTCGACAATCGTGCCCTCATGTGCGCTCAAAATCGCAGCGACATCACCGATCGTCGCGTCACCGCGGAATGTGACCTGCAACGACGGCAGATTGACCTCGCTGCTTACGGTTCGATAGCCATCCTCCGGCGCAGGCCCGATCTGCGGCACGACGGCGAACTGCCACACCGCAACCGCAAATACCGCTACGGCCGCAGCCTTCAAAAGCGCAAACGCGGGCGAGCGGTTCAGGTTGGCCGGTGCCTGGCCCTCGCGCTCGAGCGTTGACTGCAGGCGCTGCCAACCTTCCTGGGCGGTCTGCACCGGAACCTCTTCCGCCATGGCTCCCCGGGTGGCGCGCATAACCTCGACCTCCGCGGCCAGAGCCGGATCTGCGGCCATTTCAGTCTCGAACGATACTCGCGCGTTGGGCTCCAACCGTTTTTGGAGATAGGCGAGAAGCAGGTCATCGCGATCCATGTGTCGGCCCTTTCAATCGTTACGCTTCGCCTTGGCGACCCGATCCATTGCGCACGATCAGGTTAAAAGGCTATTTCGCCGGATTCTACCCGCTTGGACGTACGACGCCGAGGGCAGGTTCAAAAAAAGTTCTCGCCGCTCAAATTAATTTGAACCAAATGGACAAAATCTCGACCAAGATGCACGGCAGCGCGGTACATGGGACCAAACCGATATGAAAACATCCAAGGCAGATCGTACGATGAACGCCATCGCCAGTCTATTGTGTCATGCGATCACTGCCACGCTGCTCATAGTGCTCGCGGCGTGCGCGCCTGACAGACGGGCGGCGGTCAACGCAGGGCCAGAGGCAGAAATCGGGCAGGTGCAGGTCCTCGCATTCGCGCCGGACACGGCGACCCGCGACGCCCTGATCAGAGCCGCGACCGTGCGCGGGTATCGCGGCTTAGCAGAGACCGAGTTGCCAGCACTCGGCTTGACCATGCTGTCGCTGGAGACGCCTCAAGGGGTCACCGGAGCAGCCGCAATCGAAACCCTGGAGGCAATCGTCCCGGCATCTACGGTCGGACTGAACCACAAATATCGGATCCAGGCCGTGTCGAGCACGGACGCAAGGCGGCGGAACTATGCCAGCGCCCTAATGAGTTGGCCCGCTGGCGGATGCTCGGCGACCGTGCCGATTGGATTGATCGACACGGCGGTCGATACGGCGTCAGTGGTGTTGAGCCGGGCCCGGATCGTATCCGAACGCTTCACGGATACACCGAGCCCGCACATGCCCCATGCTACATTTTGGTCTTCAGTCCGGCCCGACCCGCCCCGTCTACTTATTTAAACCTCCCTCTGCGCGTGCGGCGCCGCCACTACGCCCGAAGGTGACACGGTAGCCAATACCGACGCTCTGATCCGGGCGCTTGACTGGATGACAGGATTGAACGTGCCGCTCGTGAACATCGCGCTGGCCGGCCCCTACAACAAACTGCTCGAACAGGCGGTCGATGCCGCGACCTCTCAGGGATTGACGCTGGTTGCCGCAGTCGGCAATGCCGGACCGGACGTCGATCCGCTCTATCCTGCTGCGTTCGAGACTGTCGTTGCGGTAACCGCGGTGGACGCGGAAAGACGTTTGTTTCGCAACGCGGTGCGCGGCACTCATGTCGACGTCGCCGCACCGGGTGTCGATATCTTCGTCTCGAACGGTTCCCAAGCCCGTTTTGTAACCGGCACATCGATCGCCACCTCGTTTGTAACGGCGTGGCTCGCCGCGAACCCATCCTTCACGACGGGCACAAACATTCAGCTGGCACGCCAACGCTTGCTCAGTTCGAGCGAGGATCTTGGCGCAAGCGGTCCTGATCCGCTCTTCGGGGTCGGCCTGCTCAACGCCGAAGGACTTTGCGCCGCGGGCGCCGGTTGATGTGATGTCTCTGAATGTCGGGGTGTGAGCATCCGCTGAGAGCTTGACGTTCATTCACGAGCTTTGTCGTAGCTCTGATGCTTCTCCGCTCAAACTGCAATCATGGCGCTCAGCAGGCTAGATACGGGCCTGACCCGCAACAGCGGGCTCCCCACCAGATCCCGAAGGCATGCGGAAGCGACGCGCGGAGCGACACACGCTCAGCGCGACCTCGATACCCAGACGCTCACGCAATTCTGATGCTAACAGCCGCATCAAACCGGTTAAGCCCGTCCTCGAGGATCGCATGAGGACTCGCCCGCCATGATGCTCGAGAGGACCTCGGGGCTCTTCAGAGAAGGGGATCCGCATGAACCTGAGAGATCTGGAATACGTCGTCGCCGTTGCGGATCATCAGAACTTCACCAAGGCAGCACAAGCCCAGCATGTCAGCCAACCCGCGCTGTCGAGTCAGATCAGAAAGCTCGAACGGGAACTTGGTTCTGAAATCTTCGAGCGACGTCAAGGCAGTGTCGAACTCACGGACTTCGGAAGGCAGATCACAGCTTTGGCGCGCCAGATCAATTCGCTCGCGAACAGGATTGACGAGACAGCGGCAAAGTTTCGTCAGATCGATGCCACGCCACTGCGTCTTGGTACGACGCCGACCCTGGCTGCGTACATGTCGCGCTACACATTCGAGATGTTCGAGTCGCTCTTTCCCGACCTGAAGCTCGTGATCGTAGAGGAAAAACCGGCGGAGCTGGCAAGATTGGTCGAGACCCAACAGATCGATTTCGCCTTCATCGCCAGAAAGAGCCACGAACTGATCTTCGGGCCCGAACCCGTGCGCGGCTTGGAATTCAGGCCGATCTGGCTGGAGCCGCTGTTTCTTGGCGTCCGAGTCGGCCATTGGCTGGCAGATGCACCTGAGATAACGGCGCAAGACGTTCCGCGAGAACTGCTCCTGCGTTTTGACGTTCCCTTTGGCTATGCGCTCGAGGCTGATCTACCGGATCCGGATCCGCGCGCAGCAGAGATGGTCGGGATCGATGTTCGATCCGCGAGGTTTGAAACCGTTTGCAGGCACGTGGCTCAAAGCGAAGCGTGCACGATTATCAATGCCATCGCAGCAATTCAGTTCAAACAGGACAAGCTTGGCCTGACGTTTGTTCCATTCGCCGAAGGTGGCAATCTGCGGGAATTGGGGATCATCAGCCGACCCAATTATTCGAGGGGTGTGGTCGTCGAACGGGTGCAGGCGTACATTCAAACGCAACCGCCGCCCGGAACGATAACCTATGCGCTCTCGCCCGAGGATCGGCGCGCTGCTCTGCAAGTCATGAAAACCAAACTGATCGAAGACACAGACAGCCGCATACGGTGATGACGACTGGGCTTTCCAACAAAAGGCCGCTCAAGGCAGGTGACGTTTTTGTCAGCTAGCGTTCCTGAATATTCTCGATGCCCGCCGAAATTCACTCAAGGCTCTGAAAAGTAACATTTCTTCGCTCACGGACTTCACGCATCCTGTGAGTATAAGCAACGCTTATTGCCCGTATTCCGACAATGTATTTCAGCGCATGTGGCCCGCTCCATAGGTCGTTTGGCGCGGGAGCCGACACCCCCTCTCGGTTCCCGCACCCGCAACACCAACCTGGAGACCCACCATGTTTTTCGAGATGCTCGCAAGCCTGCGCGCACGCCTTTTGACGACATCAACCCTGTCGCAAGAGACGAACCGTGACGGCCAGACACTGGTCAACAGTTTCTTCACCAACACCGTTGTCGAAGACACCCCTGCCTTCGTGCTGCAGAACGACCTTTCGCGGCTTTTGAACTTCGGAGAAATCACGACCGAGAATGCCCCTGCCGCCGTTGCGGTCGAGGGACAGAACGTCGATGTCTTCAACTTCCGGACCGGGCGCATCGAGGCCAACAATGGTCACGAAGTGAACGCCACGGGGATCGATGTCACCGGCAGTGCCGACATCCGCAACTTTGGCGAGATCGCAGGCGACTTCAATGGCGTCAGTTTCACCGGCGCTGCATCATCGGGAAGCCTGGATAACTTCAGGGGCGGCGTGATTTCCTCTGACAGCCGGGCCGTGGACATTCAGGGTGAACAGGTCACGTTGCGCAACTTCGGCGACATCGTGGGCACTGGCGACCAGCGCAAAGGCACCGTCTACACCAACAGCACCGTCGAGGAATTCTCGATCAGCAACTTCACTGGCGGGACGATCGACGCGGGCGAAGGTAACCTGGGAGCCGGGATTTCCCTTCAGGTTGGCGACGAAGTCGATGATGTCGTCAGCGGGACACTGTTCAACGGTTTCGGCGCGACCATCCAGGGCCGTGGCCAGGCGGCCTCTGACACTCCATTAGCAGGCGACGGCATCCGGATCGACGATGGCGCTGAAGGGGCCGTGCTCGATACCGATATCGTCAACAGCGGTCTGATCACGACCGAGAGCGATCAGGGCACCGCGGCAGGTATCCGCATCGCAGATGGCGTGAGTGCAGAAGGCCAGATCCTGAACACGTCGACCGGTGTGGTAGAGGGGCCGCGCAACGGTCTCTACATCGGCGAAGGAGAGCACGATCTGGACGTTCGCAACTTCGGAACGATCCAATCGGGCAGCCGTGCGGTCAACATTGACGGCTCAGGTGTCGACCTGCTGAACGCAGGCGATATCCTTGGCACCGGGGATCAGCGCAACGGCACGATCTACTCGGACGATACCGCGGTCGACTTCTCGATCACCAACCTCGTCACGGGCGTCATTGATGCCGGAGAAGGCAACAACGGTGCAGCCATTTCGCTGTCGCTAGCCGAAGACGGCAACGGTGATGTCTCGGTTTCGAACGCTGGCGAGATCGCCGGGCGCGGTCAGGCGTCGGCCGCCGCTGGTACGGCAGGCGACGGTATCCGTCTGGAGGGTGCGCGCGTCGAGGGTGGCTTTGGACCGGCCCTATTCGAAGGTACGATCACCAACTCTGGATCGGTCACTTCGGAAAGCACGCAGGGCACAACCGGCGCATTCCGGGCCGTGAACAACGTCAACTTCCAGGGCGAGTTGATCAACCAGGAAGGCGGCCTGTTCGCAGGTGCTCAGAACGGTGTGTACTTTGGCACCGGCGATCACACGGGCGGCACGTTTGCCAACCAGGGCACAGTCACATCGGACAGCCGCGCGCTGAACATCGACGGTGAAGGGCTGGGCGTTGTCAACGAAGGTCAGATCCTGGGCACAGGCGACCAGCGCAACGGAACCGTCTACTCAGATGACACCGCGCAAGACTTCAGCTTCATCAACACCGAGAGCGGTCTGGTCGATGCTGGCGAAGGCAACGACGGTTCTGGCATCTCGTTGTCGCTGGCCGAAGAGGGCAACGGCGATATCCTGATCGCGAACGCAGGAGAGATCGCCGGACGCGGTCAAGCCTCGGCCGCTGCTGGCACAGCCGGGGACGGGATCCGTCTGGAAGGAGTACGCATCGACGGCGGCTTCGGTCCGGGCCTGTTTGAAGGTACGATCAGCAACTCGGGCACAGTGACGTCTGAGAGCACTCAGGGCACCACCGGCGCTTTCAGGGCTGTGAACAACGTCAACTTCCAGGGTTCACTCGTGAACGAGGAAGACGGCGTATTCGCAGGCGCTCAGAACGGAGTGTACTTCGGCACCGGCGACCATTCAGGCGGCAGCTTCGTCAACCGGGGAACGGTGACATCAGACAGCCGCGCCGTGAACATCGATGGCGACGGTCTGACGGTTGTCAACGAAGGCCAGATCCTCGGCACAGGCGACCAGCGCAACGGCACCGTCTATGTCGATGGCACCGGCGACCAGTACACCTTCACCAACGCAGGTGTCGTGGACGCCGGTCTGGGCAACAACGGTTCAGCCTTGTCGATCCAGAACGGTGATGTCGATGGTGACATCGTCTCGGCAGCGGTGTTCAACACGGGTCTTCTTCAGGGCCAGGGCGACGCCTCGGAAGGAAATACGGTCGGCGACGGTCTGCGCGTCTTCTCGAACGCCGAGGACACTGGTTTCGCGGGGATCATTCAGAACGAAGGCACAATTGCCGGGTCCGAAGACTCGGACGTCGCAGCCGGTATCCGGATCGACGGCGGTGTCAATCTGCTGGGTGCGATTCTGAACGAAGGCGAGATCACCGGTTCGGTGAATGCCATTGATGCGCGTGAGGCCGGGGACGTGACTTTCGTGAACGATGACGAAGGCGTCGTGAATGGCAACGTGCTGTTGGGTGCCGGCGAGGATATCCTTGTCGACCTTGGCGTGATCAACGGTGTCATCGACGGCGGCGCGGGCGATGATGCCCTGATCGCAGGCGATGGAGACAACGTCCTTGTCGGTGGATTGGGCAACGATTTCCTGGACGGCGGCGCAGGCAACGACACTGCTGACTTCTCCGATCAGGATGTCGCTGTGAACGTCAATCTCGGCGCAAACGGCAACGGGACCGCGACCCGGGAAACCGGGTTCTCGGTCACGGTCGAGGACGTGGTCGTCGGTGCATCTCTTCAGGACACAGCCAACATCAACGATGCGGCTGGGTTCGTGTCCGAAGCGGTTGCCGGCAATCTCTACTACAACATCCACACGTCCGACTTCCCGGGTGGCGAGATCCGAGGACAGCTTCTGGTCGACAGTGATGTCACCGACGGCAACCTCCGTACGATCGAACTTAGCGGTGGACTGGATGCATCGCAGGAGCCTGGGCCGACCTCGGACAGCGAGGCCACAGGCGAGGCGACCCTGACGATCACCCAGGATCTGGTGACCGGCGAGGTTAGCTATTCCAGCGTGCTGAGCGTCACCGGCCTGAACGAGGCCGATCTGCAAACGCCCGTTCCGGGTGCGGTATCGGCCATCCACCTGCACAATGCACCGGCCGGGATCAATGGCCCGATCGCGCAAGACACGTTGGTCGACGCTGGGGCGACACTGGATGCCGAGGCGCCAGTCTCGAGCACTGGTGTGGTCGGTGAAGACGTCATCGACAACGTCACCGAAACCGACGTCCTGCTATCGATCGAGAACGTCGTCGGTTCGGACGATGCCGATGTCATCATCGGCAGCGAGCAGGTGAACAGCTTGAATGGCGGCGACGGCGACGACGTGATCCGCGGCGAGGGTGGCGACGACATCCTGACGGGTGGCTTGGGCGCTGACATCTTCGAGATCGGTGCGGATGACGGCTCCGACATCATCACCGACTTCCAGGTCGGCATCGATGAGATCCGGTTGTCGGATTTCGGGTCGGACTTTGACCTGTCGAGCGCGGTGTCTTCAGCCCAGCAGGACGGGGCAGATGCCGTTCTCTCCTTCGGGTCCGATGCCACCGTCAGACTGGCGAACGTCGATACAACGCTGCTGGATGAAGACGATTTCGTCGTCTGATTGATCAGCCGGGGTGGCGGTTCGTTCGCCACCCCATTCCCTGTCCCAACCTGATCAAAGGCTTGGATCATGCTCCGCAAACCCACCCCAATTCGCACGGCCTGGGCCTCGCTGCGTGCCGGTTTCATCGCCGTCACCCTGTTCAGCCTGGCACTCAACCTCTTCATGCTGGCCGGTCCGCTCTACATGTTGCAGGTCTACGACCGCGTTCTCACCAGCCAGAACTCCGACACGCTCATCGCACTGACTGTTCTGTTGCTGGGCGTCTTTGTCGTCACCGGAGTGCTCGACCTTATCCGGATGCGCATTCTTGCCCGGCTTGGCGCCCGCTTCGAGCTCCGCGTTGGTGTGCCAGTGCTCAAAGCCGCCCTGCGACGCAAGATCACCGGCCAGACAGACACAAGCGACAACCTCGTCGAGGATATCAACGGGTTCCGTGACTTCGTGTCCGGCAGCACGCTTGTTGCGTTCTTCGATGCTCCGTGGATCCCGATCTACCTGATCGTGCTCTACGCACTTCATCCGTATCTCGGCCTGCTCGGCCTGGCTGGCGCTTTCACTTTGTTGGTCCTCGCCCTGATCAACAATGCCCGCAATCATCGCCCGATGCAGGCGGTTGGCTTCTCCAAAGCCCGCAGCGATGCGCTGTTCCGGACCAGCGAAAGCAATGCCGAACTTGTTCAGGCGATGGGTATGGGGGGCGATCTGGAGAGCCGCTGGGGCTATCTGCAAACTGCTGCCAATCTTGCAAAGACCCGGCTCGCTGATCGGAACGCAACGTTCTCCATCACCTCGAAGACGATCCGCATGGGGCTGCAGTCCGGCATTCTCGGCCTAGGTGCAGCGCTCGCCATCATCGGGGAGTCTACCGCCGGTGCCATGATCGCGGCAACCATCGTGCTGAGCCGGGCGCTTGCACCCATCGATCAGGTCATCGGGCAATGGCGGACGTTTCTGGCGGCACGCGGATCTTACAAGAAAATCGACGAACTGACCCGCGAACACCCCGAACCGCGCGAGCGGATCAAGCTACCCAAGGCACGTCAGGTGGTTAACGTTCAAATCCGTCAGGCGGGTCCGCCGCTGGCGCTGAATGCAACACTGTCTGGTGTTTCGTTCACGCTCGCTGCGGGTGACACCGTTGCCGTGATCGGACCCAGCGGATCCGGCAAGTCAACCCTCGCCAAGATGCTCGCCGGTGTCTGGACGCCGCAGCGTGGCGATGTCGAACTGGATGGTGCTGCCATGCAGAAATGGGACGCACAGGATCTGGGCCAGAACATCGGATACCTCCCTCAGGACGTCGTCCTGTTCGACGGTACAATCCGCGAGAATATCGCCCGGTTCGCGTCCGAGATTGATGATACGAAGGTGCTGCACGCCGCTTTGACGGCCGGAGTTCACGAGATGATCTCGGGCCTCGAGGATGGCTACAACACCGAAATCGGCAACGGCTTCTTCCTGTCGGGCGGTCAGCGACAGCGAATTGCCCTGGCCCGGGCGCTGTACCGAGATCCGTTCCTGCTGGTGCTGGATGAACCCAACTCGGATCTCGACACCGACGGTGAGATGGCTCTGCGCAATGCCATCCTGGCGGCCTCGCAGCGAGGTGCAATCATTGTGGTCATGACCCATCGGCCGAGCACGCTCCAAGCCGTCAGCAAAGTGCTGATGCTGAAGGCAGGTCACCAGATCGCCTTCGGCGAAAAGGAGCAGGTGCTGCAAGAGACGCGGCGCGACGTGCTCAATCGAGCAGCAACGAAGTCGAAGCCTGCCGATCCTGCCAACAAAGTCATCGAAAGGGCAGTCTCATGAGCAACGTTCAACACTATCGTGGCCACCACGAAATGATGAACAGCGTCAGCTACGAGCGCGCAGAACGCGCCACGCCAGAACCACATATCCGAGGCTTTGTGGTGCTTGGATTACTCTGTCTGGTCTTCTTTTTCGGAGGGGCTGTCTATTGGGCTTACAAGGCCAAGCTGGACGGCGCCGTCTTTGCTGAGGCGTCGCTGGTCGTTGATGGCAACCGCAAGAGCGTTCAGCACCTCGACGGCGGGATTGTCCGTGCGCTTTTGGTCGGCGATGGTGACCCTGTGGTCGCGGGCCAGAGTTTGCTGACTCTCGACAGCACAGAGCTTGACGTCACGCTCGACGTGCTCAGTAGCCAGGCCGGTGACCTCACGATCCGTCGCGCCCGGCTGCTGGCGCAAATCGACGACGCCGAGGCTTTTTCGCGCCCCGACGTGACGTCGCTTCTCGGCGGCGTGTTGCCTGAGAAACACTGGCTGACGGCATACCTTACGCAGAAGGATCTGTTCGATTCAGAGCTTCGGGCGCGGAAGGTCGAAGAAGAACTGCTCGCTCAGCGCATGGAAAACCTGCGTCAGGAGGTTCAGGGTCTTCAGGAGCAGCGGGACTCCAACAGCCGTCAGGCAAAGATCTCGGAGGAGGAACTCGAGAGTCTGGACCGGCTGTTCCGCAAAGGGCTGGTGACCGGCAATCGGGTCAGCGCGATCAAGTCCGAGATCGAGCGGCTGCGTGGTATCGATGCCTCACTGAAAACCGCACAGGCCAGGGCGCGCAACGAGATCGGTCAGATTAAACTGACAGGCCTCAGCCAGAAGCGTCTGCGCACTGAAGCCATCGCCACCGAGCTTGCGGGGATTGAGGCGCAGTTGACCGAGATCGGACCGCAGCTTTCCGGGGCTCTGGAACGGCGCAATCGGGTCGAGATCAAAGCGCCGGTCAGTGGCCGCGTCGTAAATCTCGAGGTTTTCACCACTGGCGGGGTGATCAGGCCGGGGCAATCCATCCTCGAAATCGTTCCGGACGGTGAAGACCTGATTGTCGAGGCTCAGGTCAAAACCTCCGACATCGAGAGCCTCGAGGTTGGTCAGACTGCCCGGCTGCAGCTTACAGCCTTCCAGCAAGAGGACGTGCCGGAGGCGACCGGTCGTATCGCACAAATCTCGGCCGACAGCCTCAAAGACGACCGCACCGGTGACGAGTTCTTCATGGTTAGGGTCCATTTGGACGAGCGGCAGTCGCCTAAGGTCGCCACTTTGGACCTTTTGCCAGGGATGCCTGTCGGGCTTTTCGTGAACACCGGTGCGCGCACCGCGTTGAGTTATCTCACCCAGCCGCTGCGTGACCGACTGCGGCGTACGTTTATTGAGTAGCGTAGGGACCGGTTTTGTATTGGTTGCCATGGTCCCAGCGGGGCCTGGAGAGGTTTATCGGTTTGCGCCTCCCAGGTCCCGACTTGATCCGTCGTAACAGCTTACGAAAGTTCCTCGTGCTCTCTGAACATTGATCCGAGTGCTATGAGTCCATCCAGTTTGAAAAGAGCACTGGTGTCGCCAAACGAGAAGATCGATGGGACAGCGCGTGACCACCCGGATTAGACAGTCTTGAAAGTTGTACGATTTGGAAATTTCGTTGGCCGACGGTTTCAGATCAAGCGAACGCGTTGGGCATTGCGGATAAACTCAGGCTATCTGAGATTCATGATGAATGGCGTACCGTGCGGCGAAACTCAGTCACGCAAAGTTCTGAGGGACGGCGCGCTCGTCGGCAACTTCCTAGTTTTTGACAACAGCCCCGTATCCTGGATGACGACAATAAACCGTCGCGCTGTGGGGAGCGGCCGTGCTCAGAGCACCGAGGCGATGATCAACACCGCGCCGAGTCCCATCAGCGGTCCGACGACGGCGACCATGAAGATGTCGAAATAACTCTTCTCATGAGTCAGCCCCGTAATCGCCAACAGCGTGATCACCGCTCCATTATGCGGCAGGACGTCAAAACCACCAGAGGCCAGCGCCGCCACCCGATGGAGCAGTTCGGGCGAGATGCCGTTTGCTTGCGCCATTTCAAGATAGCGGGCACCCAGTGCCTCCAGCGCGATGCTCATACCGCCCGATGCAGATCCGGTAACGCCCGCGAGGATGTTTACTGCAATTGCCTCTGAGACCAAAGGATTGCCCGGTGCGATGTTCACAACAGCGTCACGTAGGACCACAAAGGCCGCGAGCGAGGCGATCACAGTGCCATACCCCACTTCGCTGGATGTGTTGAAGATCGGTAGGAACGAGGCCGATACACCCTCCTTCAAAGTGGCGTTCACGTCTACGAGCCGTTTTATGTTCAATACGATGGTCGTGACGATCGCCATGGCCAGCCCCACGATGAGCGACCAGATCCCACGGACGTCGTCCAGGCTGGCCTCACCGTAAGCTTGCTCGGCCAGATAACTCGTGTCGATCATTGGCAGAACGAACCGTGCGACTGCGAGGTTCACTCCGATCACGATGGCAATGGGCAGCAAGGCGGCCCAGAGTGATGGTGCGTCGTCGGCCGCCGAATTGCGCGCTCCAGCACCAGCAGAGAATTCATCCGTCTCGCCATAGCCCGCGCCACGCGCAGTCGCTTTGGTCAGGCGATTTTGAAGCCACCAAAGTCCGAAAGCCGCGATAATGACCGCAGCAATCACGCCTGAAACCGGCGCCGCAAAGCTGTCGGTTCCGAAGTAAGGCGCGGGAATGGCGTTCTGGATTTGCGGACTACCGGGCAACGCGGTCATTGTGAACGTGAATGCACCCAGTGCGATCGCCGCCGGAATGAAGCGCTTTGGCAATCCGGCTTGCACGAACATCGCAGCGGCGACTGGATAGACCGCGAAGGCCACAACAAACAATGAAACGCCGCCATACGTCAGCACTGCGCACGCTCCGACCACGGCCATTGCTGCACGATCCGCGCCCAGGCGCGTGATGATACCGTCGGCGATTACACCCGCCGACCCCGTATCCTGCATGACCTTGCCGAAGACGGCCCCCAGCAGGAAAAGCGGGAAGAACTTGACCAGATACGCCCCCAGGGCGGGCAAAAAAATCTGAGTATAGGTGCCGAGGATCGGCCCGCCGTCGTTCAGTACGACCGCGAGGATCGCCAGACAGGGTGCCAGTAGGATCACGCTGACCCCGCGATACGCCAGGTACATTAACAAAATCAGCGAGATGAGAATTCCGAGCACGACACATCCTCCGAGCCTCGGCGCGTTTCGCAAACCACACAGACGATTTCTACCTCGGACGGCCAGAGGTTCTGCGGGTCTTTCACGCCGAGCTTCGGACCACATCTGCCAATCGGGGTCTCTGATCTCGATCAATGCGTGGCTCTCGTCATGCCGCACCGCAATACGGATTTTATCGAGATCGCGCCGGGCGGTGGGGATATGAAAGACATTCCATATCGCACGGCCACGGGCGGCGTGCGTATCTGACACGTGCTCCGCTGCCTTAAGCCTTCTGGACCAGAAAGATCGGCAGAACCGACCAGATCGCCAACGCCAGAAAGAAACTCCACTCTGGGATCACATGCAGCGCACCCGAGGCGATTATGCCAGCCACCATAACGACATGGGCCAACACGCCCCACACCAGGCTGACCGCTATGCACCAGATCCGAGCGGCCCCGGTGCGCAGCATCAACCCATAGACCGCTATGGCGAGGGGCAGAAAAATAAGGACCGCCGTCAGCAATCCTGGATTGTAAGCGCTACGTAGAACGCCGGCCAGAATATGGCTGATCGCATTGACCAACACGATGGCCGTCAGACACAGCATTGGGAAGACATGGTCGGGTGCTCGCCAGATCGCCAGTGCCGCCACAAGCCAAACCAGCGATGTGTTGATGACGAAGACGCCAGCGTCGGTTAGTGGCTCGGCGCCTTTCATGTCTCCTGCCAGCGCGTCCGAGACCAGCTGATTCACATACGGCTTGAAGGCGTAGGTGTTGCCGTAGAGATCGATCCAATGCTCTTCGAATTGATGCGCGATATAGGCGAGCAGCAACAGCAGGGAGAGAAGTCGCAAGTTTCGCTCAAGCGGCATCCGTGGCTGGACCGCCAAGGCGACGAACAAAAGGAATGGGGCCATGAACGTGCCCAGCTTCATCCAATGCGCCAACAGAAAGCCGTGTTGCCCGAGTGGCACCCACAGCATAGCGAAGGCTATCACCAGTGCTATCCCAGACCCCCAAGCCCTTCGTGTTATCGTCTCGGTGCTCATGCGGCGTCAAAGCATGCTGGGCTGGGCATGCGCCTGCCAAGCATATGGGTCAGATGTGGCTTTGACCGCGGCGACCCGGGCATCGAAGCACGCTTCGTCGAAGCCTTCGCTCGCGGATTCACTACCGGCCACAGGGTCCATGCTGGGCGAATACGTCAACTCTTCACCTCGGTCGCGTTGCGCATAAAGCGGCGCAAGGAAGTTCTCGAATGTGCCGACTTCAATGACGTTGTGCTGATGCCAGGCCGAAAAGAACTCTGGCCCGAACTTCGCAGAGAGCTTGGCATTGATCCACCGCGCGAAGAAATGCTCGCCACTCAGGCCGATAACAACCTCGTAATGATAGTGCACACCCACGTGCTGCGCGCCGTCATAGATGTCCCGAAAGTGAATGCGCAGCACCATGGCAGGACCCAGCAACGGAACCTTGCGGCCCATCGCCCAGCCATCGCCGTCGACATAGAAGATGCCCAATTCGGTATCCACTGGGTACTTCCAACCGTACCGTTCGTACTGCATTGCCTCGCAGATGTGGATCTTGGCGCCGACCTTGCTGGTTCCACCAGGCCCAAGTGTGCCGCGCAACTGCGCGCTGTGGTGGTCGGACGGATGCCACAGCGCATAGGCCGGAACTACGGTACCGTCATATCCGGGAACATTCCGCAGACGCACCTTAAGCGACGGAAAATGCAGGAACCACCAGTGCAACATCTCGGCAGTCACCCCGCGCAAAAGCGCATGGTTCAGCACCACACAGAACTGGCCGTTGGAACGCTGATGGATCGCGAAGTGCGATGCAGAGGCCGGTCGCAGGGCCCAACCAAACGCGCGGGCTTTCGGCATTTCCAGGTTCGGGTTCTTGGCGGTCATGGGTCCATCGCCTTTGATCGCTGCTTCGAGCCGAGCAAGCTTCACACGAAGGAACCTAGTCGATTCCCGCCATACCGGCATGAACCTGGGTTAACGCGATCTCCGTCCACTGGCTTTGAGGAACCGGCTCAGCCCTTGCGGCGTGATCCCAAGGAACCGTGCGATCAGCGCCTGCGGAACCTGATCGATGACGCCTCGATAGCGTTGTTCGAGAAACCCATAGCGTTGCTCAGTGCCTTGCGCGGTTTTCGCAACAACCAAGTCGCGCCCCATCAGCAAGGCATCGATGACCTTGAGGCGCAGATACAAGCCAAAAGCGGCGCCGTGTAGGTACTCCCGCTGAAACAGCGCGTGTGGGACCATGACACCCTGCACTGGGGTCACGGCAAAAAGCTGATCGGGCGCCAGGTCTCTCTGCCACGTGCTGAGCATGTTTGCACAGAAGTCGCGTTCTTCGAAGAACCGCGCGATCGAAACCTCGCCTTCGGGGCTGATCTGCTCCGATGCGGCAACCCCGTGCGAAAGGAACAGCCAGCGATCGCCGATTCGGGTCTGACTGAAGATGACCGCCCGTTTGTCGAAACGCGCCTCGGTCAAGTCTTGCGCAAGCGCCTCCCAGGCCGGTGCGCTTAACTCCACACCTTTATGGGCGATGTCTTGGCGCAGCTTTGCCAACGGGGTCATGGGCGCAACGTTACGTCGTGCGGGAGATGACGCAAGTACCGGGGCCTCAAAAGCCAACTCCAGCCGGGCCGGCGGCATGGGATCTCACAGGATTTGCCGCACAATTCGCGCAATCAACCCAGCACCAATTTCTGAAACACGACCTTGGTCGACATGATCGTTCGGGTGCCACGCCGTCAGTTGGGCCTGAGTTTCGGACTCGACCAGATCGATCTCAAGACAATCGGCCAACAGCATGCGGTTGCGAAGCACGAATATGTAGGGTTCACGTAGCGCTTCAGACTTCGCTCCAATGCATGTCAGTGACAAAGCCCCGAGAGCTATCGTGCGATCATCAGCTCGACTGGCCAAAGCACGATCCCTGGGACGGCGACGATGATCAGGATCCCCAGCAGCATAAGGAAGAAGAACGGTGCCGATGCGGCGGTAATCCGAAGGATGTCGCGCCCGGTCAGCGACTGCAAAACAAACAGGTTGAAGCCCACCGGTGGCGTGATCTGCGCCATCTCGACCACGATCACCGTGAAGATGCCGAACCATAACAAATCTATCCCGGCGCCCTTGACCATCGGCAGTACGACCGAGGCCGTGAGCACCATCATCGAAACGCCATCCAGAAAGCAGCCCAACACGATATAGAGCAGCGTCAGCACGATCAGCAGTTCGTACTGGCTGAGGTTCCAGCTTTCGACATGCCCAGCGATCACCCGCGGCACGCCGGTGAAGCCCATGGCAATCGACAGGAATGCGGCCCCGGCGAGGATAAATGCGATCATCGTTGAGGTCCGCACTGCCCCCATCAGCGCGTCGGTGAAGGACGCCCATGTCAGACTGCGCGACGATGCCGCCAGGATCAGTGCTCCGACAACGCCCATGGTCGCAGCCTCAGTCGGCGTGGCGAAACCTCCATAGATCGAACCGATGACCGCAAAAATCAGCAGAACAACGGGGATCAGCAATTCGGCTCGCTTGACCTTCTCGCGGAAGTTCAGCTTTTCGGTGAAGGGCGGCGCCAGCGCCGGATTTAGTTTGGCGCGCAGGGCAACATAGCCCATGAACAACAGGATAAGCATGACCCCAGGCAGAACGCCGGCGATGAACAGGCGGCTGATCGATTGCTGAGCGATCACGCCATAGACGATCAGCATGATCGACGGTGGGATCAGCAGGCCGAGCGTACCCGAACCCGCAAGCGTGCCAATCGTCAGCTTCTCATCATAACCACGACGCTTCAGTTCCGGAACGCTCATTCGGCCCACGGTGGCGCAGGTCACCGCCGATGAGCCTGCCACCGCCGCCATCACCCCGCAGCCCAGAATGTTCACATGCAACAACCCGCCCGGCAACCTGCCCACCAAGGGTGAAAGCCCACGGAACATGTCTTCCGACAGGCGGGTGCGGAAAAGAATCTCACCCATCCAGATGAAGAGCGGCAACGCAGTCAGCGCCCAATTCCAGCTCGCATCCCAAACGGTCGAGGCGAGCAGTGACCCAGCTGGGGCTGGCGAGAAGAAGAACAGCGCGACGAACCCCACCGCCGTCAGGCTAACCGCAACCCAGATGCCGCTGGCCAGCAAGAGCGCCATCACGGCGAATAGAAGGATAGCGACGGTTCCAGGGTCGCTCATCGAGCAGGCTCGGTATCCAGCGAGGCGTCTTGGGCGTCCTCTTGAGGCAGTACGGTCTCGGCGTTTTCTTCGTAACTGGGTCGGCCGCCCTGCACGAGAAGACAGACCAGTTCATCGATAAGTGCAATCAGCAGGATCAGTGCGCCCAAGGCCATCGCAAGGCGTGGGATCCAAAACGGTATCGCCATCAGTCCGGGCGACAATTCGTTGAACTTCCAGGAGAACCAGACGAGATCCACTGACCAGTACAGAAAATACGCAACTCCTGCGGCTGACACGATCAGGCACCACACTTCGATCCACTTTCGAAGCACTGGCCCGGCATGGCGGATCGCCAGCGTGACCCGAATATGCCCGCCGCGACGTAGAGTGTAGGCGAGGCCCAGAAACGTGGATGCCGCTAGGCAAAAGCCTGCAGTTTCAGTCGAGTCTATTGTCAAGCCGAGCATCCGCCCGACGACTTGGGCGATGATTGTCAGTGCAATCCCCACCAGAAATAGGCCGGAGAGAACCCCGGCCCCTGTGTAGATCCCATCCAGTGCGCGGCGCATCGTGGCGACGGTTCAGCGCAGTGCCAGATACCTGTCCAAGACCGCGATCGCTTCCGGGCTCGCTGACTTGCGCCACTCCTCCATCATCGCTCCACCAATTTCGACCATCTTCTCGATCACCTCTGCCGGCGCTGTCGTGGCCGCCATGCCGTTTTCGGTGAGGGTGTTGATCTGCGCTTCAGTCGTCTCCGCGCTCATCTCCCAGGCTCGCAACTCGGCCGCGTCGGCTGCTGCCAGAACAGCGGCTTGCGTTTCAGGCGCCAGGGCGTCGAACATGGCCTGGCTAACCACGACAGCGTTTTTTGAGAAGATCGCCCCCGCATAGGTGAAGTCCGACGTATTGTCCCACGCCTGGATGTCGATGCCGGTCTGAGGCGACGTGAAAAGCGCTTCGATCAGGCCTGTGGAAAACGCCTGCGGTATCTCGGCGAAGGGCAGGATCGTAGCCTGGAAACCCAGCATCTCTCCCATCTGCTGGGTCGCCGTAGAATAAATTCTAAGCTTCTTGTCTTTGAACGTATCCAACCCGGCCACTGGCTCTTTTGTGTAAAAGCCCTGACCCGGCCAAGGCGAATAGTAAAGCACTTTCAGGCCGATTTCGGCGAACTTCGCGTCGAAGTACTCCTTTTGCAGATCCTTAAGCAGCCACGCCTCGGAATAGGTCGAGGCGATGAACGGCAATCCTGCCAGAATGTACATCGGGTCTTCGTTGCCGTAGACGCCCAAACGGATCTCTCCGATCGGCACCTGCCCGCGCTGCACCGCCGTCTTTATCGCGTCCAGTTTGATCAGCGTGTCGTTCGATTGCAGATCGATCTTCAGATCGGATTTCGCACCAACCTCCTCGATGAACAGCTTGATGTTCTTGGTGTGGAAATTGTCATCCGGATAGCCCGAAGCCATGATCCACGATGTATCTGCCATGGCGGGCGCACTAAGCGCAGCAGCCACCCCAGCCGTCGCTGCAATACGTGTAATCCAGGTGGTCGGCATCTGCATTCTCCTGTCGGCAAGCCGCCAGCGGCGGCGTTGTCTTCGTTGTGGTCAGCCGTCTTCGCAACTGCGGAAAACAGGTTGCGCGGGATCATCCAACGGAGTCCAGCCGTTTTTTAGGCAAAAAATACCAATACCAATCCAATATCTGTCTATTCAGTATGCGAATCTGTCTTTCTGTTGATTTCTTAATCACAAAGCCCATTACTCGTGAACGTGGTGATAGGTGGGGACAGCCATGGAGCAGGACAGGCGGGATCTGAAAGGCTACTGGGATGGCGCGCCGCCGTCCCCATGGCCCAATGCGGCGCGGGTGGCGGTATCTTTCGTTGTAAACATCGAGGAAGGCGCCGAACTGTCCATAGGTGATGGCGACCCGGTCAATGAAGGTGTGCACGAGGCCGCTCAACTGGTCGAAGGCGTCCCGGACCCGTGTATGGAGAGCCACTTTGGCTACGGTCCGCGCGCGGGCTACCGACGGATCGCCGACGCGTTGGGTAAGGCAGGTGCAATCGCCACATTCTCGACGTGCGGCCGCGCCGCCCAGCGTACGCCGTGGTTGATCCGTGACATCATCGCTCGCGGCCACGAGATTGGCTGCCATGGCTGGGTCTGGCAGCCTCATTGCCATCTCGACGAAGCGACCGAGCGCACCCACATCGCGCGCACCTACGACATCCTCGGTGAACTTTCGGGTACACCACCCGTGGGCTGGCATACGAAGTCCGCCTCGAGCGTGAACACGCGGCGACTGCTGCTCGAGCACGGTGGGTTCCTGTACGACTCAGATGCCTATGACGACGACATTCCGCGGATCGAACGCCACCAAGGTCAGGACCATGTGGTGTTACCCTATGCCTTTGACACCAACGATATGCGGTTTCGCCCCGGAGGAGCTTTCACCCATGCAGACGACTTCGCCCGCTACTGTATCGCCGCTTTCGATCGGCTTTGGGAGGAAGGCCACAGCGAGGCCAGGATGATGTCAATCGGTCTTCACGTTCGGACGATCGGACGGCCCGCACGGATCGGCGGGCTCGAGGCGATCCTCGCCCATATGAACGCGAAGGGCGGCGCCTGGATGGTCTCGCGCAGGCAAATTGCTGAATGCTGGCGCGCCGCCTGCGGCCTGCCCGCCTGGGCATCGGCGCGCGTCTGAACCATGCGCATTCTCTGTCTCAACGCAAACACTACCGAATACGTCACGCGCACTGTGGGTGACGCAATGCGCGAAACGCTGGGCGAGAGTGCAACGGTTGTGGACGCGACGCCCACCTTCGGCCCGATGGTCATCAAGACCCGACTGGATCACGCGGTCGCGACCCATGCGGTGGTCGATACGGCAGCGCATCACACGAACGTCGACGCGATCATGTTGGCCGTCTCGTTCGATACCGGCCGGGACGCTTTGCGCGAGGCTCTCGACATACCGGTCGTCGGCATGAGCGAAGCCTCGGTCGCCATGGCACGGCTTGTCGGGGGGCGGATTGGTTATGTCTCGATGGGTGCGCTGGTGACACAGCTTTACTACGAAACCCTTGGCCATTGCGATCTGATCCGTGACATGGCCGGGTGGGAGGCGTTGGAAGCTCCGTCAGCCTATCGCCCAGGCGAGAAATCAGAACTCGATGCCCTGTTGCAAGGTGCGGTCCAGCGATTGGCGGACCTAGGCGCGGACGTCGTAGTTCTGCTGGGCGCCGTGCTGGCTGGATCCGCCCGCCGAGTGCAGGAAAAGTGTCCGCTTCCGCTGATCGACGGCGGTCAGGCCGGTGCCCTGATGGCGCGCGCGATGGTTGACCTGGGCGTGCCCAAACCTCGGACCGGCACCTACTCTGCCCGCTCAAGTGACGGCTTGCAGGGCGTGTCGCAAGCTCTTGCTGCCCTCCAACGACCCTTGGATTAACCCCGTCGAAAGCGCCGAAATCATCGTCGGCCCATCGCCCGAGCACCTGACAGCGCTGGGAACGTCCGCGAAATCCAACGCCTGATCAAATTCGTTTCCGCCGTTCTCGCTTCCCAGAAAAATCATCACGCTGTGAATGCCCGAACCGGCAAACACCGCACAGTCATGGCAGATGCCCGAGGCCAATCCGAGCGGTCCGATCCCTGGCGGATCCAAGATCTTGCGCACCAGTTCATTGAACAACTGCCGGGCAGTCTCGAGCCCGCTCAGTACAACGCATCCGGAACAAACATCACGATTGCAGGCCAAAGGATGATCAGCCCCACCATCGCCAGCATCGCGATCACAAATGGTGCGATCCCCCGGTAGACATCCGATAACTGGCCGCGCCCGCGCACCCCCTGTACGACGTAGAGGTTCATGCCGACCGGCGGCGTGATCAGCGCCAGCTCCATCATGATGACAAGGAAAATTCCAAACCACACCGGGTCGATCCCAAGGTGCAGGATGACCGGCATCACAACGGGGATTGTGCCGACCATCATAGAGAGCGTCTCGAGAAAACAGCCCATCACCAGATAGAAGAGCACCAGCAGCCAAATCATCTCGACCGGCCCCAGCCCAAGGTCAGTCACGTAGCGCGTCATTGCCTGCGGGACGCCCAGGATGCCTACGATGAAGTTCAGGAAGAACGCCGCCGAGATGATGAAAATCAACATTGCCGATGTTCGGGTCGTCGCGACGAACGCCTCGTGCAGCATTGTGAAGCTCAGCGCACCATTGCTCGCCGCCAGGGCAAAGGCCAGAACGACTCCCAGGGCTGCGGCTTCTGTCGGGGTAGCCCAGCCACCATAAATCGCCCCCATGACGACCACGAAGATTCCGAGTGGCGGCAGGAGGTGGCGCAATCGGCGCAGGCGTTCAGCGCGTGGCGCGCTCACGGTCACACGTTCTGCGATCTCGGGCCGCAACAGCGCCGCCGCCGCGATGATCGCCATGAACAAAAGGGTGAGCAGGATGCCCGGCACAATGCCTGCCGCGAAGAGTTGCCCGATCGACGTGTTCGTCAACGCGCCATAGATGATCAGGTTGACCGACGGTGGAATCAGTATCCCCAGCGTCGCGCCCGCCGCGATCGAGCCAAGCACCAACGGCTCGGAATAGGCACGGCGCTTGAACTCGTCCAAAGCAACCGTGCCGATGGTCGCCGCAGTCGCAACTGAGGATCCGGACACGGCCGCGAACATCGAGCACGCGCCGATATTGGTGTGCAGCAAGCCGCCGGGTAGACGGCTCAGCCAGTCGGACAGGCTATCATACATGTTCTTAGTGATGCCGGACCGCAGCAACAACTCGCCCAGCAGGACGAACAGGGGGATGGTGGTCAGCAGGAAGTCGTTCATCACCGACCAAAGGTTGGTGCCGAACGAAAACAATACCGGTGGACCGAAATAGACCAGCGCGCCCAGGATCCCGACCGCCAGCATGACAACGCCAACATGCAACCCGATGAACATCAACCCAAGCATGATCGCAAAACCGATTGCGGCACCTGTCAGGTCGATCATCGTCGTGCGTCCTCGATCTCCTCGGCGACCGTTGGGGGCGCAAGAACCCGATCCGCGTGGGCCAGTCCCTGTCGCAACGCCATCAAGCCGCGCCCCGCCATGACGAGCGCGGTCAGCCCGAACAGGACCAATCCCGCCAGCCAAAGCGACTGTGGGCCCCACAAAGGCACTTGAAGAGGTGTCGAGGACACCGACTTGAATGCAATCGACTCTGACAGCGTCGTCCATGCCATGAACGCCATGAACGCCGCCGCCGCCGCGAGACACAAATAGGCCACCAGGTTCAGGACAGCTTGTATTCGCCCCGGCAGGCGCACCAGCAGCACGTCGATTCGGGTGTGCGCCCGATCCGCCGCTGCCAGCGCCATGCCGAACGTTCCGGTGACGGCGATGACATAGCCGCCGATCTCGTCCACGCCCTGGATCGAAACGTTCAGGAGCTTACGCCCGAGGATTTCTGCGACAATCAGGAACGAGAGCGCAAGACAGCTATACCCCGCAAGAATGCCGATCACGCGCATCGGTTCGTCCAGAGGCAGAAAACGTCCCGGGCTAAGACCCGGGAACGCTCGCACAGACCGAACATATTCCGGCTCATACCCGGGATGCCACGTCCTTCTAAACGTGTCATTCCAGTTCGATGCCGCGTACCTTGCCGACGGTGGCGTTCCAGATGCTGGTACACTCGGCGAAACTCGCATTGCAGGTCTCGGCCCAGCCCGGCAGAACCTTTTCCATCGTCGCCTTGGTGACCGCTGCCTGATCCTCGGGCGTCGGTTCAACCAGTGTCATCGAGAACTTATTGTAGTTCTCGCAGCCTTCGCCACCGGTGTTGCAGGCAATTGCCCAGCCGTTGTTCTTGGCCGCGAGATCCCAGAACCCCTGCTGGAACGTGGCGAATTCGGCCTCCAGTTTGACTTTTTCCGCGTCTGAGAACGCGTTCCAGGTGTCAAGGTTCATGAAGTGGCCATTCACCGACCAGGAGATCCCGAGCGGCAGGAAATGCGTTGTCACCTCTGGCCAGTTGCCGGTGTTGCCCGAGGTCGGCGAGGTGATCGCGCAATCTACGACACCGCGTTGCAACGAGGGATAGACCTCTTTGAAACTGAGCGTCACTGGGGTGGCGCCCACCGCCTCCAGCAGCGATGACATTGTTGGCGTATAGGACCGCACCTTCAGGCCCTTCAAGCTTTCGACGCTGGTGATTTCGGCATTGCAGTAGAAGACCTGCGGACCATAGGGCCAGAGTGTCAGAACCTTTGCGTTGAATTTCTCGGCCACCCGCTGCTCCAACGCGGGACGGAAAGCATCGACCGCTTCTTTCAACTGCCCCATCGACGTAGAGACGCCGATCAGATCGATACCTTCCAAAAAAGCATCGTCGCGGGCCGCGGCGCCAACCGTGGATTCGACAATGTCGAACGCACCGGTGCGCACCATGCGCAACGTGTCCTGCATGTTTACGCCAACCACGTCCAATGGGTTGAAGTTGACCGCCAGCGGGATACCGGTTTTCTCAGCCAGACCTTCGTAGAACTCCTTCTCCATCTTGGTATGGAACTTGTGCGTCGAGACCAGGCCGGTTGCCCGGATCGCGGTCTCGGCGCTCGCGAAGGTCGTTGCCGCCAGCAAGGCGGCGGCGGTTGTAACTGAAACATATCTCATAGCTCGGTTGTCCCTTTCGGTTGGTCCTGGACTACGCTTGGTGGGCTCAGGATGGTCCCTGAGCGCGGCATTGCCGGAATGCTCCGGCAAATCTGGGGATGTCAGCGGAGGCTTCAGACATCGAATACTCGACCCCATCCGCGCACCTGTGCGGGGTCGGCTCCAGCCAGCTTCATCGACTTCCAAAGGGCTGTCGATACCGTGTCATAGACCGGGATGCCGGTTTCAGCCTCGATGACGTCTGCGACGCTGGCGCCACGGAAGTTGGTGCAAAAGATGCTGATCGCATCCGGCTTCTCGGTGGCCACCGCGCGGCACATGTCGAGGATCTGCGTTTCGGTATAGTCGCTGAACGAGTAGTTGCCCGGATCCCCCAGATGCCGGTCGGCAACGATGTCGAACCCTTCCGACGTGTAATTTGCATTGATAGCCGACTGGATCTCGTCCAGGTACGGCGTCACGAAGGCGATCCGCTTTGCTCCGGTCAATGCCAGGATCTCGTTAAGCGCCAATACCGAAGAACATGCCAGCGCCCCGGTACGCGTCTCGATCTCGGCGCAAAGATCGCGATCCGCCTGAAATCCCATCCAGCCGGATGATGTGCCATTCCAGCAGATTGTCTGCACCTTCGCATCCGCCAGCAGGTCCGCCGCCTCGAGCATCGGCACCATCGTGAATTGCCCGAGCGCATCATCATCCAAAGAGATCTTGAGCACGCGGAACCGCCCGAAATGCGCCGTCACGCCGGGCAGGTCAGCAAGCATCGCCGTCGTCAGCGGTTCAAGTACCGTATTGGACGACGGCGTGAGCATCCCCATCCGAATCTGCGAAGGTGGAAAAGACATGCACGGCTCCCTGAGTGCAAACCGGATCGGTTTCAAAGAAACTCTATGCAAAGACCACGCCAATTCTCGGAAATAGTCATAGAAACGTTATATCATAACAAAAAATACTCAAGATGAATTTGAAGTTTGCTTCCAGTTTGGCACTGTAATTGCAGGAAGGTTAACGGGTGGCCCGAGCTCCCAGGACCAACCGACAGCCCGGGCCCCTTGCGTCAAAAACACAAGGAGCGCCGTTATGTGCGAAACACAGGGAAACCGCAACTTTCCAGATATCTCTGGAATTGACTTCAATCGCCGCAATTTGCTCAAAACAGGGGCAGCATCTGCACTAATGTTGGGCACTGGACTTGGTGCGCCCAATATTGCATCAGCCGCGACCACGGTGAAATCCACTCATGGAACTGGTTTCTGCAACCTTCCACTGTTCCTGTCCCATGCCCGTCAGTCGGCGAAAGAAGACGGGCTGACCCTCGAATTCGTTAACACGCCGACCTTTGCCGAGCACGTTACGTTCTTGGGCACCGGTCTCGTCGATGTCGGCGTGCTGCCCTATACCAGCTTCGTCGCACTCTATGACGCAGGCGCGCCCGTCAGAATTGTCGCCGGTTCGGGGATCGAAGGTTGTGCTATCGTCTCCCAGCCGGGGCTCGACTCCGCCGAGAAGCTGAAGGGCAAAACCCTCGGCACATTCCAGCTCGATACGCTCGAGGTGCTGCCTTACGACTACCTCAAGGCCAATGGCGTCGCGATGTCTGACGTCAACGTCCGCTATGTCGGCAATACACCGGAAGCGGTCGAGGCGTTCAAGGCGGGTGCGCTCGACTGGATCTGCACCATCGAACCTTACGCGACCTCCCTGCTGCAGGATGTCGAGGGAAGCCACCTGTTGTCTGACGGCAAGGATATCTACGGCGCCAATTACACCGACTGCGTACTGTGTGCCCGCGACAGCCTGATTGCCGAGAATCCGGATGCGATCAAGGCACTGATCAAGGCGATGATGAAGTCTCAGGCCGCCTTTGAACAAGAGACCCAAGCCGTCCTCGATGAGGTCGTGGGCACTTACTACAAAACCTCGATGGAGAACGCTGTCATCGGCGCGACCAAGCAGCCGCCAATGGTTGATCAACGGGCCAATACCGACTTCATCCTGGGGCGCACGGACAGCCTGATGGAGATGGGCTACATCAAGGCGAAGCCCAAGGCGGACGCCATCAACTGGTCGATGCTCGAGGCTGTGATTGCCGAGAACCCGGATCTTTACGCATCGCTCAAGATCAAGTCCGTTTGATGGCGGCCACCGACACTGCGGTCGGCGGGGTTCAGCCCCCGCCATCCGCGCTGACCGAGCTTTGGCAGCGGATGGCGCCCAAGATCGGCTGGACCATCGTCTCGGTGGGGCTGTTTGCCCTCATCTGGGAATTCCTTTGGCTGATCGGCTGGGCCGACCCAAAGCTGCTGCCGCCGCCGCACATCTTCATGGGAGACATCGCGGCGCAGGCCAAGAATTTCAACACCGCTCAGCGTTGGCAGATCGGCGCGGGCGCAACGGATGCGCCATCGCCCGAGATGGCCGTGGTCATCACGATCCTCTCGACCACGTATCGCGTGATCCTGGGGCTGTTTCTGGCCGCAATTGTCTCGATCACGGTCGGTGTCGCCGTGCGCTACTGGAAGCTGTTCGAAAACCTCACGCTCCCGACCATCACCCTGCTGGCGCCCGTTTCACCCATCGCATGGCTGCCTGTGGCGATCTTCCTCTTCGGGATCGGCGATGCGCCGGCGATCTTCATGGTGTTCATCGCGCTGTTCTTCACCATGACGCTGGCCACGATCACGCAGATCGACAGCGTCAACAAAAACTACATCAACGTCGCGCGCACAATGGGGGCGAGCAAGCAGCAAATCTATACCCGCGTCATCCTGCCCGCGATTCTGCCGGGCCTTCTTGTAGTCCTGCGTCTCAACCTTTTCGGCGCATGGATGGTCGTCCTGATCGCCGAGGCGACCGGCGTCGGATACGGGCTCGGCCAGGTGATCATGCTTGCCAGAAACACGTTTAATCCGGGGCTGGTGTTCTTCACCATCGTCCTGATCGGCTGCACGGGGTTCCTGTTCGACTACGGGCTGCGAATGCTGCAGACGCGCATCCTGTACTGGGTGCCCAAAGGGCAAGGGAGCCTGGGATGACTGCTGCAATATCCTGCAAAGGCACCGGCAAGATCTGGGCCATCGGCACCCGGCGCGCGCACGAGGCGATTGCCACCATCGATCTCGACGTAGCACCGGGAGAGTTCGTCGTCCTGCTCGGTCCCTCGGGCTGCGGCAAGTCCACCCTGCTCTACCTGGCGGCGGGGCTGGAGGAGGCGACCTCCGGCGAGATCACGTCGTTCGGCCAGCCCATCGCCGGGCCCGGACCCGACCGTAGCCTGATCTTTCAGGAGACATCGCTGTTCCCATGGCTGACCATTGGGCAGAACGTCACATTCGGCCTTTCGCTGGGCGGGGCGGATGCCGAAAAGCGCCTGAAGGTCGCCGAGGATGTTCTGTCCAAGGTTGGCCTGCGTGCGGCCATCGACAAACGACCTGACGAGCTTTCCGGCGGGATGCGCCAGCGCGTCGCCGTCGCCCGCGCGCTCGCCATGGAGCCGAAGGTTCTGTTGATGGACGAGCCTTTTGCAGCGCTCGATGTCCAGACGCGCGCCAAGATGCAGGATTTCCTGCTCGACGTTTGGCGCGACTCCGGTGCCTCGGTCCTGTTTGTCACCCACCATATCGACGAGGCTGTCGCACTGGCGGATCGTGTGGCGGTTTTCACCTCGCGCCCGGGGCGGATCAAAGAAATCGTCCCCATTGACATGCCGCGCCCGCGCGACCCGTTCTCGCCCGAAGGTCATGCCCTGCGCCAGCATCTGACCGACATCCTCAGCGCCGAGGTCGACCGGGCCTTCGCCGAACAGGAAGCGTTGGTCTAACCAGCACAAAACGTCCGAGGGGGACAGACATGACTGCAAGCATCGTTCGCGCCAGACACGTTATCACTGGCGTGAAGGACCGCCACGCCTGGGACCAGATCGACGATGGCGCGGTGCTGGTCGAAGACGGGAAGGTCCGGGCCATCGGACCGTTCGCCGAGATCAGCACCGCCCATCCTGACCTGCCCGTCCACGGCACCGGCAAACAGGTTCTTCTGCCCGGCTTCGTCAACGGCCACCACCACGTGGGACTAACGCCGGTGCAGCTCGGCTCGCCCGACATGCCGCTCGAGCTTTGGTTCATCACGCGATTGGTCTGCCGGGCGGTGGACCTCTATCTCGACACGCTCTACTCGGCGTTCGAGATGATCGCCTCCGGTGTGACGACGGTACAGCACATCCACGGCTGGATCCCCGGCAAGCTCGATACAGTGACCGCGGGTGCCAACGATGTCCTGCGCGCCTACAACGACATCGGGATGCGTGTCAGCTATTCGTTCGCGCTGCGCGACCAGAACCGGCTCGTCTACATGGACGACGCCGAATTCGTCGCCTCGCTGCCGCCGGATCTGCAGCCACCGATGGAACGCCACTTTGCGCGCTTCGGCATGGATCTCGACGATTTCATGGACATGTTCGAAACTCTGCACAGCCAGCACCACAACCATGACCGGATTGGCATCCAGCTTGCACCTGCCAACCTTCATTGGTGCTCGGACGCAGCGTTGACGAGGCTGACCGAGACCTCGGAGAAATACGACGCACCGCTGCACATGCATCTGGTCGAGACCGCCTTCCAGAAAGAGTATGCAAAGCGGCGCGGCGGCGGCACGGCGTTGGAATACATCGACCGTTTCGGTCTGCTCGGCCCGCGCATGACGCTGGGCCACGGGGTCTGGCTGAACCAATCCGATATCGAGCGCGTTGCCGAAACCGGCACGAACATCTGTCACAACTGCTCGTCCAACTTCCGTCTGCGCTCGGGCGTCGGTCCGCTCAACAGCTGGGAGAAGCACGGCGTCAACACAGCCATGGGCATGGACGAGGCCGGGATCAACGATGACCGCGACATGCTGCAGGAACTGCGGATGGTGCTGAACGCGCACCGCACACCGGGGCTGGACGACAGCGTGCCGACGGCGGCGCAGGTGCTCCGCATGGCAACTTCTGGCGGTGCGGCGACGACTGCGTTCCGCGGTCAGATTGGTAAGCTCGAGCAAGGCCTAGGTGCGGACATGGTGCTGATCGACTGGGACAAGCTGGCCTACCCCTATCTGGACCCCGACTACCCGGTGCTCGATGCCGTAATCCAAAGGGCCAAGACCGACGGCGTCGACATGGTGATGTGCGCTGGTGAGGTGATCTATGAGGGTGGGACCTTCGCAAAGATGGACCACAAGGCCGCACTCGAAGAACTGCGCCGTGACCTGACCCGGGCGTTGACCGAAGAAGAGGTCGAACGTAAAGGTCTGGCCAAACAACTGCTGCCCCACGTCCAAAAGTTCTATGACGGCTATTTCGATCCGGAGGCGCTGCAACCTTTCTACCGCCCAAGCTCGATGGTGTAGCGCCCAGAGACCCCCGAAGCCCGGTAGAAACATCCGCCACAATGGGGACGCCACGCGACACGACCCACATGCACGACCAGGCTTGGCTTCCATAGACGGATGTCAGAGCCCGAATTGCGCGATACTGGCGTGAACCAGACTGCTTTCTGTTTGCGTTCCTCGACTTCACCCATGACGACCGCGCGAAGGCGCCGGGGCTTGAGGAACATCCAGAGGCCGCAGATACGACGTCATCGTACCACTCTCCGCAGGTTCGCGATTTCGAGCACTCTACGATCGCAAAGGCTTGGCGCACGTCAATCGCCACACCCGAACAACGGCGCGCTCTTGCCGACCGATGAACCACACTGGTCGTGTTAGTTGAAGCGGGTTGCCATCATCAACCTACGATGCCAACGCTTTGTAAGACCGCGGCGTTCCTCGAAAATGGCAGCCTTCATGATGAGATTCATCCAGCCCGTCCTGACGGTATTCCTTCTTAGCATCACCTGCATCGCACCGGCGGGCGCAAATGAGCCAAGAATCGGCCTCGTGCTCGGCGGAGGTGGGGCTGCGGGCGTTGCCCATGTCGGCGTCATCCGCGAGCTTGAACGGCTCGGCATTCGCCCCGACGTCGTATCTGGCACCAGCATGGGGGCGATCATCGGGGGTCTTTATGCGGCGGGCTATACGCCCGACGATCTGGAACGCGTCGCGTTGGAGATCGATTGGGGGAGTATCCTGAACGACTCCTCGGACCGTCGTTTGGAACACCCGCTCCGACGCGACAGCCGCCTCGAACCGCTGAGCGTTCAGGCGGATCTCCCGATCGGGATCGGAGATGGCGGCGTTCAGCTGGATGCCGGATTGGTGGACGGCGTCAAGCTCACCTCGATCCTTGCCCAGTTGACGACCCAAGTGAACCAGATCAACGACTTCGATCGCCTCCCGATCCCCTTCCGGGCCGTCGCGACGGACCTGACGACCGGTAAACCCGTGGTTCTGGATCGCGGCCCGCTGGTCGACGCGCTGAGGGCATCGATGTCGATCCCGGCCCTTTTTCCGCCCGTCAACATCGATGGCAGATTGCTCGTCGATGGCGGCGTGTCGAACAACTTGCCGATCGATGTCGCGCGCGCGATGGGTGCGGACATCGTCATCGTCTCGTCGATCCCTCCGGCCGAGAAGAAGACCGAAGAGCTCGGCTCTTTCGGCGCATCGCTTGGCCAGACCCTATCGATCTTCATTCATGCACGCACCCGCGATCTGATCGCGACACTGGAACCACAGGACATCCTGCTGGTGCCCGATGTCGGCGCGGTCGGTATGCTCGATTTTGCCGAAGCTCCCGAGACCATCATCAAAGGCGCCGATACAGTGGCAGCGCAGGAAGACAGGCTTCGGGCAGTTGCGGACGGGCGTGTCGCACTCCGTCCTAGGACCGAGGTTGGCGACATCCGGAATGCGCCGATCCGCTATGATCGCATCGCGGTCGAGTATGATGGTGTCCTGGATCCGGAAATCATCCGCAGGCGCCTGAACCTGCCCGACAGCGGAACCACAACAGGCCGCCAGATCGAAGAGGCGGTGGCGCGGGTTTACGGGCTCGATCTATTCGACAACGTCGTCTACCGGCAGGAGAGGTCCGGCGGTGAGGACACTCTGGTCATCCAGGCCTCGCAACGCAATGACGGGTTGGCGCGGCCGCGGTTCGGCGTTGCTCTGAACGATACATTCGGCGGCGATGGTGGGTTCATCCTGGCCCTGGGTGGCAGTTTCACCGAGTTGAACTCCCTGGGCGCACGGATTGACACAGACTTTGCCTTCGGGCAGACAGATGTGGCCAGGTTGCGGTTCGAACAGCCACTGGATCTGGACCAGGAGTTCCACATCCGGGCGACCGGATCCTATTTCAACACCAGCGGAACCATCTTTGAAGACCTCGACGACCCGCTGTCCGAGATCGACGTCGAACAGACGAGCATCACTGCCGAGCTTTTCTGGACACCCGGGGACTGGGGTCGCATCGGAGTCGGTGCGGGCTTCGTTCACCAGACCGTCGATATACCGACGGGGACGTTTGCAGGAACCGACACGGGCAGGATTGTCGAAGACCAGATACCCCTCTCACTCTCGCTCGATTACGATACGCTCGACGATCCGGACCTGCCTCGATCCGGTATTCAGGTCGGCGTAAATTACAGCTACGATCTGGCGGACGAGGAGAGCCCAAGCGGCATAATCATTGATGCACTCGGCGCGTACTCGCGCGGTCAGAACACTTTCTCGGCCTTCTTTGCCGCCGAGGGAGAGCTCGACCCACAGGGCTTCGACCCACGCTTCATCGGTGGCTTCCAGAACCTGTCAGGCCTCAGCGACGGGGAGCTGCTGGGCAATGTCACGGCACTGGCCGGGCTGCGCTATTATCGCCGGTTCGGCTTTGAGCATCCGTTCGGCAAAGAGGCCTTCGCAGGCGGCAGCGTCGAGTTTGGCGGTGCATTCGCCGACTGGGACGACATAGGGGGCGATGGCAGCTTCCTTGCCGGTTCCCTGTTTGCCGGCGTCCAGACCCCGTTCGGTCCGCTGATCCTGGGTTTCGGCGCCGCCGAGCAAGGGCAATACTCAGGAACCGTGGATCTGGGCTTCAGGTTCTGATGGCACGACAATCGATTGCCGATAGAAGCGATTGGTGGTTGCGGGCGAGACCCATGTCGATGTGCCAAACGCTTGACCGCCGCCTCCGCGCTGATCAAATAGACCCATGGCTGAGATACGCTTCTATCATCTGACGGACAGCCCGATCGAGCGCACGCTTCCGGTGATGCTGGAGCGGACGCTGGCGCGGGGTCAGCGTGCAGTAGTGCGCGGTGGCCATCCCGATCGGCTCCGCTTTCTCGACACACAACTCTGGACGTTCACCGATGAGAGCTTCCTGCCGCACGGTATCGACGGCGATCCGACACCAGACTGCCAGCCAATCTGGCTGACAGAACGCTCCGAGCGGCCAAACGATGCCAAGACCCTGTTTCTCATCGATGGTGCCGAACCGGATTTCTCTGAGATCGCAGATCTTGAGCTGACTGCGATCCTGTTCGACGGGCACGACCCGGCGGCGGTCGAGAGTGCGCGTGGACACTGGAAGGCCACCGTCGCTGCCGGGTTGAAAGCCGTCTACTGGGCTCAGGAAAACGGGCGCTGGGTGCAGAAGGCGAAGTCCGGCACACCGGACTGATCCCTGCTTTGCAACAGGCTAAGCTGCCTTGGCGCGTTCGATTGCCTCGACGATCATTTCCTTGGCACGCGCTGAGTCGCCCCAGTTCTCGACTTTGACCCACTTGCCGGGCTCCAGATCCTTGTAGTGCTCGAAGAAATGTCCGATCTGATCGCGGGTGATCTGCGGGAGATGCTCGAACTCGGTCACATTGTCATAGCGCTTCGAGATCTTGGGCGTCGGCACGGCCACGACCTTCTCATCCTGGCCCTTCTCGTCCTCCATCACCAAGACACCGACGGGACGGCAGGACATCACACAACCAGGCACCAGCGGGCGTGTGTTCGCGATCAGGACATCGATTGGATCGCCATCATCCGACAGCGTATGCGGCACGAACCCGTAGTTCCCAGGATACCGCATCGGGGTATAGAGGAAACGGTCGACAAAGAGAGTTCCGGAGTCCTTGTCGAGCTCGTACTTGATCGGCTCCCCGCCAATCGGAACCTCGACGATGACGTTGATTTCTTCGGGCGGATTCTCACCGATCGAGATGGCATCGATGCGCATGGCTTCACTCCGGTTGGTCTGATTTGCGCGGACGCGTAACGCCCAGCCTCTTATGTTGCAATGCACAAAAACAGCGCACACAGGCCGGGTTCCGAATTTTCACGGGGCCGACGCCCCACAGTATTCGGCACGATCCCACCCTGCCGACAGAGTTGCCGCGCCTCCTGCAGCACAAAGCAACGGGATCAGAGATCACCCGAGCAAACGCTCTGATCGCTTGATCATCCAATGGCCGCGGACGCGCGTCATCTCCTGCGATCCGGTCGACACGCCTGCTCAACAGCCTGTGGCGTCTCCGCCGGATGTGGCGCAGCATGCGATCATCAGCTCATCACGCGAGACCGATTTCATGGCTTTGCCACCGACAGAGTACCCAAAGAACCCACAGCGCCTGACGCCTTATCCCAACTTTCGCTTCAAGGTGAAATGGCCTGAAGCGTCAGGCAACCCGACCTACGTGGCGGGCATGAGCAGGGTCAGCGCCCTGACGCGGCAGGCTCACGTGATCCGGCATCGCGAAGGCGGCGACCCATCGACCATGCATCTGGCGCCGGGTCAGACAGAATACTCACCAATCACATTCGAGCGGGGCGTCTCGTATGATCCGTCCTTCGAGCAATGGGCGAACAAGGTCTTCGACCATCGCAACTCGCAAAACACGGATGGCGAGATGAACTCGCTTCGGGACCTTCGTAAGAACCTGACACTCGAGGTTTACAACGAAGCCGGGCAGATGGTGCTCGCATACCACATCTACAACGCGTGGGTGTCGGAGTATCAAGCGATGTCCGATCTCGACGCGAACGGCCGGGCAGCCTCGCTGATCCAGTCAATGACGGTCGAGAATGAGGGCTGGGAACGCGACGACTCGATAAAGCCCGAGACAGAACCGACGTTCACACTGCCATCGTCCCAAGACTGAACTGGCTGTCGTGAAACGAAAACGGGCGGACCAATGGCCCGCCCATGATTTCGATCGTCCGCTGGATTAAAGCAGCGGCGCGATCACCAGGCTGACGATAGCCATCACGTTGATCAGGATGTTCATCGACGGACCCGACGTATCCTTAAACGGATCGCCGACTGTGTCGCCGACGACCACGGCCGCATGGGTTTCGGTACCCTTGCCACCGAAGTTGCCCTTCTCGACATACTTCTTGGCGTTGTCCCAGGCACCGCCTGCGTTCGCCATCATCAGCGCCATCAGGACACAGCCCAGCAGTGCACCGGCGAGCATACCGCCCAGCGCTTCGGGCCCGATCACGACCCCGACAACCGGCGGCGCGCCCACGGCGATAACACCCGGCAGGATCATCCGCTTCAAGGCCGCGGTGGTCGCGATCTCGACGCACTTGGCGCTGTCCGGATCGGCTTTGCCCTCCATCAGGCCCGGGATCTCCCGGAACTGGCGGCGGATCTCGTTGATCATGTCGAAGGCCGCATCGCCGACAGCCGTCATGGTGATGGCCGAGACGAGAAACGGGATACATCCGCCAATGAACAGGCCGACCAGCACGACCGGGTCATCCAGCCTCAGTTCGAACCCATCGTTGTGGAGCCCCACCGTCTGCACGAAGGCTGCGATGATGGCCAGAGCCGCAAGGGCCGCCGCGCCGATCGCGAAGCCTTTGCCGATGGCGGCAGTGGTGTTGCCCAACTCGTCCAGCGAGTCCGTGATCTCACGGACTTCCGAACCCATTTCACCCATCTCGGCGATGCCGCCGGCGTTATCGGCTACCGGGCCATATGCGTCGATGGCCATGGTGATGCCGACCGTCGCCAACATCCCGACCGCCGCGACGCCAACGCCGTAAAGCCCGGCAAGCGAGGTCGACACATAGATGATCGCGGCAAGCACCAACAGCGGGATCACAACCGATTGCATGCCCACGGCAAGGCCTGTGATCATCACGGTCGCCGGGCCGGTCTCGCCCGAGGCCGCGATTTTGCGGACCGGAGCGGCAGCCGTATAGTATTCGGTGATCAGGCCAATGGCCACGCCACCCGCTGCACCACAGATCACCGCGAACCAGATGCTCATCGGCAGACCCAGCGCCATGATCAAACCGGCGGCACCAATCAGGAACAGAACCGGCGCGCCCAAAGTCCCCGTGCGCAGTGCCGCGGCGGGTTCCTTGGAGGACTGGCCTTTAACCACGAAGATCATGATGATCGAGGCGATCAGCCCCAGCCCGGCAAGTGCCAGCGGCAGGAACATCATCGAGGCCTTCATTTCGGTGAAGGCTTCCTCGGTCAGATCCATGCCGAACGCGCCGTTGAAAGCGGCGAGCGACAGGGTCGAGGCGATTGCGATCGTCGCGATCATCGAGCCACAGTAGGATTCGAAGATATCCGAGCCCATGCCTGCAACGTCGCCGACATTGTCGCCCACATTGTCTGCGATCACGCCCGGGTTGCGGGGATCGTCTTCGGGAATTCCGGCTTCGACCTTACCCACTAGGTCAGCGCCGACATCCGCCGCCTTGGTGAAGATACCACCGCCGACACGGCTGAACAGTGCCACCGTCGAGGCGCCCATGCCAAAGCCTTCCAGGCTGTGCGCGTCGCCGCCAATATAGACATAGAGACCGCCAAGCCCGATCAGGCCCAATGCCGCCACGGACAGGCCCATGATCGACCCGCCGAAGAACGCGACCGTCAGGGCCGAGGCCGCACCATCGGTCTGAGCCGCGGTCGCCGTGCGCACGTTCGCCTTGGTGGCCGAGTACATGCCGATCCAACCTGCAATCGACGAGGAAACAGCACCCGTGATCACCGCGATCCCGACATTCGCATCCAGGAAGACAAAGGTCAGCACGACCTGAACGGCAAGGAAGATCAGAAGGATCGAGTATTCCCGCTTCATGAAGACCATGGCGCCTTCATGGATCTGGTCGCCAATCTTCTTGATGCTGGCTTCGCCTTCGGGATACTTCATCACCATCCCGTAAAGCAGGTAGGCGACGACCAGGCCGATGACGCCCAGTATCGGTGGTAGGAATTCCATTACTCTCTTCCCCGTCTTGTCGTGGTTTGGAGGCCCGGCCGGGCCCCATGGATGTCCCTTGACGCGCAACGGGACGCGCGGTTTTGGCGCCTCCCGGAACGCGGGCGTGCGCCGTATAGGCCGCATTCCGTGGCCTGTCCAGCACCTGCGACACTCAGCTCGCGCCGGAGGCATTGCGACAGTCATTTGACACGGTGCGTGTCGTGGATGCAGAGTCGGCCACAGGGCGCAAAGATGCGTGGATGACGTCCTGAACGGACAAGCAAGAAGGGCGGTTGCTTGGACGACACTCTGATGATGGAAACGGACCCAGCCGAGAAGATCCTGGTCGAGACGGATGTCTCAAGAGGCGACGCCGTGCGTGCACGGATGCAGTACCTGATCTCGCAAAACGGCGCGATCCTTACTCAGACACAGTTCGCTGATGCCAAGGCAGGCGCACTAATGACGATCCTGGGCCTTGTCGCAGTCAAGGGATCGGCTCCGGCCATTACGATCATCCAGAACCCGCTGGAGATGTTGGCGATGGCGACAATAATTCTTTCCATCGGGTTCTGTCTGGTGACTCTCATGCCCCGGTTTTCTGGCTTCAAACCCGATGCCGAGCCACCGCGACACGATCGGTACACTTGGCTCTTCATGGCGATGCCCCGGTACTCGGCCGAACTGCACGGCGAATTCGCACGTGAAGCCGAGTTCGGCGCACTGTTGAATTCGGTCGCCACCAGCAACATCGGCGCGTCTCGCGTGCTCGCCCGCAAATTCTTGATGCTGCGCTATGGTTTCATCACGGGCTTTGTGGGCTGTGGGCTGCTCTTGATCGCCACGAACATCTGAGCGCAGCGTTCAGATACCGCCGGATTGCGGTGCAAATGCGCAGCACGAGTGCCGGTTCGGAACCCGTCAACCCACCCGTGTAACAATTTTCACAGCGCGATTCGGTCTTTTCACGTCAAAAACACCACACAAGACATCCGCAATGCGGGACCGAGGATGATGCCGTTCGAAAGCCCAGACCACCTGATAGACACCGCGAGCATCATCAATACCGAGGATGATGTCTCAAGCGGTGACGCCATGCGGGCCCGCATGAGCTTTCTGACAGCCCAGAACAGCGCGATCCTGACCCAGACGCAATTCGCCGATGCAAAGGCCGGCGCGTTGATGACAATCCTGGGCTTGGTCGCCATCAAGGGGTCTGCCCCGGCGCTGGTGATCATTCAGGATCCGCTCGAGATGCTGGCGATGGCCATCATCATCCTGTCCATCTTCCTGTGCCTGTCGACGATCATGCCCCGCATCGTTGGCTTCACGAACGACGCGGTACCGCCGAGCGGCAACCGGTTCACCTGGCTGTTCCTGACCATGCCCGGATATACGGACGACATGCACGGCGCTTATGCCCGCGAAACCAAGTTCGGCGACCTTCTCAACTCCATTGCCGCCAGCAACATGGGCGCCTCGCGCATCCTCGCCCGCAAGTTCGTCATGCTGCGCCGCGCCTTTCTGACCGGCTTCGCAGGATCCGCACTCTTGCTGCTCGCCAGCAATACCTGAGCGCTTGGCAGGACACATCACCGTATAGGCATTGGCGGTAATCACGCTGGTCAAATCATCTATGCGGGTCTAGATTTCCTCCGGGCAACGGGACGGATCTCCACCATATGTCGACCACAGCGAAGTCCTCGCGCAAAAAGGACAAGAACCGCAAGGACAGTCAGCTTGTGATCCGCATCTCAAAGGACGAACGCGACGCGTTCGTCGAACTGTGCGATGATTTGGACACCAGCGCGGCACGCGAGATCCGCCGCTTCATTCGGGATTTCGTAAAAAAACACGAAAGCTGACTGGAGGCTAAGGGCCGGAAAACCTTGAGTGAAACCTTCCGAGAGCGGGTCAACACTCTGCAATGTCAATTACAGAGTTTGCGGCGTAAACACCCACACCGGAAACCGATGCCTTTACCAATGTCGACGACGGCGACGCCGTGCGCGCAAGGATCCACTACCTCGTGGCTGAGAACACCGCGATCATCGTGCAGACTCAGTTTGCCGACGCCAAGGCTGCCGCTCTTTTGACGCTGATGGGTCTGCTGGCATTGCGCCGGCCTGTGCCGATCTCGTTCGCTTCATTCAGCCCGCTCGCCCTCGGCACCCTGGCGCTGATCACGGTGTCCATCCTGCTGTGTCTTTGGGCTCTGACCCCGCGATTTCGCGGACGCATCGGCAAATCCAAGGGCGCTCCGGGTGACCGGTTCACCTGGACGGTCCTGTCGAACCCAGACACGTCCATGCATGATCACGCCGATTTCGCCCGTTCGGGCGACTTCGCTCACCTGATCAATTCGATTTCGATGAGCAATGTCGGCGCATCAATGGTCCTGCGCCGAAAGTTCAATGCGATGCAGGTGGCGTTCGGGTGCGCCGTGCTCGCGATCCTCAGTTCGGTGTTCGCACTCGAGACGTGACAGTCAGACCTCAAGCCGCCGCATCGTCGATCGCGGCAAGGGTCGCATCCCAGGCCAGCAGGATCGATGCGTGCCGGTTCTTGTAGTCCTTCGCGGGCAGCAAAGCCTCTAGCTCGCCGAAAGGCGCTCCCGGAACCGCCCCTCCGGTCTTCAGCATCGCCTTCAACTCGTCACGGCCGGTTTCGATCTCGGCGCGCGTGCGCCCAATGACCTGAGACCCCAGCACCGAGGCCGAGGACTGGCCCAATGCACAGGCTTTCACGTCCTGTGCGAAGTCATCGACCCGGTCACCGTCCATGACAATGTCGATGGTGACGGTCGATCCGCACAGCGGTGAGCGCTTCGTTGCCGACCCCGTCGCGTCGTCCAACCGCCCGATATGCGGAATCTCCGCCGCCAGCGCGAGAATGCGCTGCGAATAGAGCTTCATCAGATCCTGGGTCACTGCCGACATGGACGCCTCCGTTGACAGCCCGTAAATAGCGCTGCCGGGCGGGAACGGAAACGCCCGCCCCATCGCAGAGGTGTTAAATGTCTACAGGCAAACCAGAAAGCCCGCTGCCAGGACCCTTTGACCCGGCGACGCTCGTCTACAACAGCGCAGGCTTGATCCCGGCGATTGCCCAGCAGCACGACACCGGTGAAGTCCTGATGATGGCCTGGATGAACGCCGAGGCAGTGGCAGAGACGCTCTCCTCCGGCCGCGTGACCTACTGGTCGCGCTCACGCCAGGCATTCTGGAAAAAGGGCGAAAGTTCGGGTCACACCCAGCATCTGATCGCGCTTCGCGTCGATTGCGATCGGGACTGCCTGCTGGCTCTGGTCGATCAGACCGGCCCGGCCTGCCACACCAACCGCCGGTCCTGCTTTTATACGGACATCCGGGACGGCGCAGAACACGAGATCCTGACGGTGCAAGCGACTTGAACAAGACCCGGTCGTCAGGCACCATCTGCGACGGAATGCCCCAGAGAGGCGCCTTCGTGGAGGATTTGCTCGATGACGACTCAAACTGCTTCACCAACCGCCCTGCCCGAGGTCCGGCCAATCACCCGCGCCGACGTCATGCAGGCACTGAATGCCGGTCTCGCGGACCTTGCCGCGGCGCCGATCTACAGCCTGTTTTTCGGTGCCGTGTTCTCGCTGATCGGCATCGTGATCATGATCCTGATGGTGGTTCAGGGCTCAAGCTACTGGGTCCTGCCGCTCGCCGCGGGTTTCCCGCTGATCGGACCTTTTGCAGCCGTTGGGCTCTACGAAATCTCGCGCCGTCGCGAGAACGGACAAGACCTGTCCTGGTCGGTGGTCCTCGGCGCGATCATGCGCGAAGGCAAGACCCAGATCCCGTCCTATGCCTTTGTCGTTCTGTTCGTGTACCTGATCTGGGTTTATCTCGCGCACCTGGTCTTCGCGCTGACCTTCGGCCTGAAGCCGCTGACGAATGTCATGACCTCGTTCGATCTGCTGCTCTCAGGTCCAGGCCTTACGATGCTGTTCTTCGGAACCGTGGTCGGTGGGGCCGTCTCAGCCTTCCTGTTCTGCATCTCGGTCATCACCGTGCCGATGCTCATGGATCGAGAGATCGACGTCGTCTCGGCCATGGTGACCTCGGTGCGTGCCGTGATCGCCAGCCCGCAGCCGATGTTGTTCTGGGGTGTCCTGCTTGCCGTCGTAATGGCGATCGCCATGGTGCCGCTGTTCCTTGGCGTGCTCCTCGCCTTCCCGGTACTGGGCCACGCAAGCTGGCACCTCTATCGCCGGGTCATAGCCGCGGAATAACGCCCGCCCCTAGGGTAACGCATGCCCCTTCGCGAAGGCGTCACGATTGAGCGCCTTCGCCGAGAAATGGAGCACCCGGTTCAACCGCGACGCGTTGCGGCGTCTCGCGCTCGGCCTTGTAGTCGGCGCCATCGGGGGTTTGATCGCCGAGCATTTCCACGTCCCGCTCGCCTGGATGCTGGGCCCGCTTTTCTTCTGCATGGGTGCAAGCGTCGCCGGTCTGCCGGTGCTTGTGCCGATGTGGTTGCGCGGGAACTTCATGCTGATCATCGGCCTGTTCCTGGGCGAAAGCTTCGAGGGCATGGATGCCGAAATCATACTGCGTTGGCCGATCTCCATCGCGGGCGCCGTGCTCTACATGCCGCTCGCCACCGCGCTGACCTACCTCTACTACCGCCATCTCGCCCGCGAGGATCGCATGACAGCAATCTGTTCCTCGATCCCCGGCGGTCTGACAGCGGTCGTGCTGATCTCTGGCTCACTCGGTGCCGACGAGCGCAACGTTGCGCTCGCGCAATCGCTCAGGATCGCCTTCGTCGTCTGTATGGCGCCGCTCGTGGCCTTCGGTTTGATGGGATACTCCGCCCCCGGACATGGCCTTTTTGACAGTCAGGATTTGATCTCCCTACCGGATCTCGCAATCCTCTGCGCCTGTTCCATCGGGCTGATCTGGATCCTGCGCAATTCCGGTATCCCGATCCTCCCGATGATCTGTCCGCTGATCGCGTCGGCGGTTCTGCGCCTCGGCGGCGTGGTCGAGGGCGTCCTTCCGCATTGGCTCGTCGAGGTCGGGCTGCTGGTGCTGGGCGCCTCTGTCGGCACACGGTTCCACGGCATCCCGATAAAACGCCTCCTCAGCTTCGGCGCCCTGACCTTCGGCGGCACCGCAATCCTGATGGGCGTCGCCGCATTGCTCGCCATAATCGTGAGTGCTTTGACCGGGCAGGAACTGATCGCGCTGCTTCTTGCCTATGCGCCCGGCGGCGTCGCCGAGATGAGCCTGATTGCCTTCGCCATCGACGCCGATTCCGGGTTCGTGGCAGTCCACCACATAGTCCGAATCGTCTTTGTTATGGTAACGGTCCCCGCATTGGCTGCTTGGGTGGCCAAAGTTCACGAGAGGCCGCCGCCATGACCCTGAAGATCACCGGGGCGCGCATTGTCCTGCAAGACGATGTGGTCGAAACCGATCTGCGAATCGAAGATGGCGTGATCGAAGCGATCGGAACATCCGCACCCGCTGCACAAGAGATCGATGGCTCCGGCCTGATCCTTGCGCCCGCGCTGATCGACGTTCACGGCGACGCGTTCGAGCGCCAGATCATGCCGCGGCCCGGTGTGTTCTTCCCGATGGAAGCCGCCCTGCTGGACACGGACCGGCAACTCGCCGCGAATGGCATCGCCACCGCCTATCACGCACTGACCCTCAGTTGGGAACCCGGCCTGCGCTCGGTCGATCGCGGACGCGCCATGGTCGAAGGTCTCGACGCCCTGCAAGGCCGGTTGACGGTCGAAAACCGCATCCAATTGCGTTGGGAGACCTTTGCTTTCGAAGCCTTCGGTCTGATGAGCGATGTTCTGAACGGTCCGTTGACCCCGTCAATCGCCTTCAACGACCACACGTCAATGTCGATGCGGGCTTTCGATGTTCCCATCCAGCAGCGCGCGTTCGAGCAATCACCTGATTTCTCCATCGCGGCACTCGACGATGATCGGCTGAAGACCCGCACCGAAAGCAGCGCGAAGCGTGCAGGGATGAGCAACGAAGGCTACATCGCGAAGCTGGCCGAAATCTGGGATCGCCGGGGTCAGGTCGACGGTGCCATCCGTCAAGTCGCCGCCTTGGGCCGCGAAGCAGGTGCGTCGATGCTCAGCCATGACGATACGCGGATCGAAACCCGCAACTATTACCGTGATCTGGGCGCTTCGATTGCCGAGTTCCCAATGACGACCGAGGTCGCGAACGAAGCGCGCGCGAACGGCGATCACATCGTCTTCGGCGCCCCGAACGTGGTGCGCGGCGGCAGTCATATCGGCTCGCCCTCGGCCGCCGAAATGGTCAGCCAGGGCCTATGCGACGTGCTCGCCTCGGACTATTTTTATCCGTCGATGCTCGCCGCCGTGGCCCGCCTGCATGATGAACGCCGGGCGCCGCTGCCGCAGCTCTGGGGCCTCGTGTCCTCTGGCCCCGCGCGCGCATCGGGTCTGACTGATCGGGGAGATATCGCACCCGGCAAACGCGCCGATCTGGTGCTGGTCGACTGGCCCGAAGGCGCCACTCCTGCCGTTAAGATGACGCTCAGCGCTGGCCAGATCGCCTATCAGGCAGAGCGCCGTGCCTTGGTAGCGGCCTGAGACCCCTGACCCCGCGGCGTGCCCGCCATGCCGCCCGACCGAGCCCAATGATCAGCACCCTCAGGTCGGACGCACCGGGCTCCTGCGTTGACCAAGTCCGTAACCGCGTTACCTGACTGCCAGGACAACCAAGAGGTCATCGTCATGCGCGCTCCAGCCTTCGCCGTGTTGCTCTCACTGATTGCAACCCCGGCACTCAGCGATATCCGGGTAACCTTCACGGAAGGCGCCCCCAAGGATCGCTTCACGATTGCCAGCACCAGCGACTGCGATATCGGCACGACGGAAATCGTGCTCGACCTCAGCGGATCAGCCCACGGGTTGATCTTCGACACGACCGGTGCGGGCCAGGGCGTCTCGGTCTATCAGCCGTTCGAGGTCGTCTCTGGCGCTGGTCTGCTCACCGCACTTCCCAGCGTTCAGGACGGCGACAAGGTCATTCGATTGTCCCTCGCCGAACTGCCGTATGGCCAGACGATCGCCTTCACCATCGATGTTGATGATACCGCCGGGATCTCCGAGACAATGGTATCCGGCGCCGAGATCACTGGCGCCAGCGTCTCGGTACAAACACCCGGAAACGCACAGACGGCAACGTTCGATGCCAGTGCGACGGCGAGCGTTCCGTTGAACGACTGCCTTTCGTGACGCCGCGAACCCGTGGCTTCACCCGCACGTAGGATGGGCGCATCGCCCATCCTTGCCGAAGATCAGCCCAGCTTCGCCAGCGCATGGCGCTTCTTGCCCGCCGACAGCTTCAGTGGCTCGGCCATCTGATCCGGCGTGATCATCAGCCCAGCGTCGGATACGGCCTGATCGTTCAGCTTCGCACCACCGTCGGCGATCAGCCGCTTCGCTGCCTTACCGGAATCCGCAAGACCTGACCGCACGAACAACTGCCCGATCGAGATCCCGGCCTCCGAGAAATCGGACGCTGCCAGCACGACAGTCGGCAAATCCTCGCCCGCGCCTCCAGCCTCGAACACCTCGCGCGCCGTCGCCTCTGCCGCCTCGGCCGCTGCACGCCCATGGCACATGGTCGTGACCTCATTTGCCAGCACGATCTTGGCGTCGTTGATCTCCTGCCCTTCCAGAGCCTCCAGACGCGAGATCTCATCCAGCGGCATTTCAGTGTAAAGCTTCAGAAACTTACCCACGTCCGCATCCAGCGTATTGCGCCAGAACTGCCAGAACTCGTAGGGGCTCAGCATGTCCTCGTTCAGCCAGATCGCGCCCGAGGCCGACTTGCCCATCTTCGAGCCATCCGCCTTGGTCAACAGCGGCGAGGTCAGCCCGAACACCGTCGCCTCGTTCATCCGGCGGCTCAGGTCGATCCCGTTGACGATGTTGCCCCATTGGTCCGAGCCACCCATCTGCAACAGGCAGCCATGGCGCCGGTTCAGCTCGCTGAAGTCATACGCCTGCAGGATCATGTAGTTGAACTCGAGAAAGCTCAGCGACTGCTCGCGATCCAGCCGGGATTTCACGCTTTCGAATGCCAGCATCCGGTTCACGCTGAACAGCGCGCCGACCTCGCGCAGGAACGGGATGTATTCCAGCGTATCCAGCCAGTCGGCATTGTTGGCCATGATCGCCTTGCCATCCGAGCCGTCGCCCGAGGCTCCGAAATCCAGGAACTTGTCGAAGACCCGCCTGATACCCGCGATGTTGGTGTTGATCATTTCGTTGGTCATCAGCTTGCGCGCGTCATCGCGGAAGCTGGGATCACCGATCTTCGAGGTTCCGCCCCCCATCAAGGCAATCGGCTGATGCCCGGTCTGCTGCAACCAGCGCAGCATCATGATCTGCATCAGCGAACCGACATGCAAGCTCGTCGCGGTGGCGTCAAACCCAATATAGCCGGGAACCGCACCGCGCATGAGGCGCGCGTCCAGGCCCTCCATATCGGTACAGTCCTGGAGAAACCCGCGCGCGATCATCACGCGCAGAAACTCCGATTTCGGCTGGTAGGTCATCGGTCCTTCCCTCTATGCTGAGCGCGCCTGATAGCGAAGCGTGTAAGGGATTGAAAGCCATGATCGAGGTCGAGACCGGCAAGCCGATCTGGGCGATGGGTTTCATGACCGGAACGTCCATGGACGGCGTTGATGGCGCAACGCTGCTGACTGACGGCGAGACGATTTTCGAGTTCGGCCCTGCGGAGTACGAAGCTTTCACCGCGCACCACCGCCTGTCGATAGAGCGTGCGATTGCGTGGGCAACGAGCATGCCGACTTCGGATCTCAAGATCGCCAAGCAGCAATCATTTAAAGACATCGTCGAGATAAGAGCGCTTACCGAGACACTTGACGAAACGATTGCGCGATCGGTCATCAACCTGTCATCGCAATCGCAACAGCAAACCAATGCACCTCGCGGCGGAGAGATCGCCGGCGTGCACGGTCAGACCATCTCGCATCGTCCCGATGAAGGCTTGACGATCCAAATTGGTGTCACGCCGAAATGTTGCCCGGTGGCATGCGTACAGGACTTTCGGACAGCGGATGTTGCAACCGGTGGCGAGGGTGCGCCGCTCGCACCGTTCTATCACTTCGCTCTCGCGAAGTTCATCGGAGCCCTTCACCCCATTGCATTTCTGAACATAGGCGGGGTCGGGAATGTCACGTGGGTCGATCCAAGTAAGAGCGTTCCGTCAGCAGAAGGGGCATTGGTTGCCTTCGACACAGGTCCGGGCAACGCGCTCATCGATGATTGGATCGGTGCGTTGACGAGCGCTGACATGGATCTGAATGGAACCTCGGCGGGTCTGGGCACTGTTCACGTCGATCGGTTGAATTCGAACTCTGCTCAAGCTTACCTCGACCGGCGTCCGCCCAAGTCCCTCGACCGTAACGACTTCCATGGCGTGCTGGCGGCGATGGAGGGTCTCTCGGTCAACGACGGCGCGGCCACCCTCACAGCCTTCACTGCGCAGTGTGTGGCAGAGAGTGTGCACCACATGCCATCGCCACCGACGCGCTGGCTTGTCTGTGGCGGCGGGCGACACAACAAGACCATGATGCGGATGTTGCAGGACTGCCTCGATGCTCCGGTCGAGCCGGTCGAAGCGGTCGGCCTCGACGGTGACATGCTGGAAGCCCAGGCCTTCGCCTACCTGGCCGTCCGGGTGCTGCGTGGTCTGCCGACCTCGGCGCCCTCGACCACCGGCTGCCGCGAGCCCGTCTGCGGCGGGCGTATCAGCTACCCGACATGAGCAACGCAAAGCAAAAGACGCCGAGGGAGATCCTTGGCGACTATCTGGCTCTCGGCGGCATCCTGCTGATGCTCGCCAGCATTGCCGGCGTCTTTGTCTCCGTTCCCTTCATCGGTTGGCCCAGCTTGGGCGTCGGCGTGGGCCTCTTCATCCTCGCCGGGCTGATCCGCCCGAAGGACACTGACGAGCCATAGGGTGCGGTGAACCGCACCCTACCCCGGCGTTCAGCCCGGTACGGTCGCCGCCACCGACGGCCGTGTGGCCATCTTTTCGATCCAATCCGCCAGCGCCGGACAGTCGTCGCGCCACCCTAAGGCACCATGGCGGAAATCGACATGCCCGCAGGCTGCGATCAGCGCGACCTGATCGATGGTGAAATCGCCGCCCATCTCGTCAATCCGGTCGTTGAAGGCCTTCAATCCACGGCGGATCTTGGCGTACTGACCATCGACCCAGGGCTGATACTGCAAGTTCTCGGGCCGCAGGCGGAACTCGTAAGCGCCCAGCAAAGACGAGTCCGTCACACCTTCCGCCAGGGCCTCGCGCGCCAGGATCCCCCAATCATCGCCCGCGCCGTACATCGACCCGCCGCCCTTGGCGTGCAGGTAGCGACAGATAACCCGGCTGTCGACGAGCGTCCCCGCGTCCTCGGTCACCAGTGCGGGAATACGTCCGACCGGGTTCGCCGCCAGGACCTCATCATTCGGCGCCATTGGCGTTCCGGTGCCCTCGACCCGATCGATCTGATCGACCAGACCCATCTCGTGCGCAACGATCATAACCTTGCGCACATAGGGCGACAGCGGCGAGTGGAACAACTTCATTCGGAATTCTCCTTGTTCTCATCTCCCCCACGCCGGGCGAGACGGGCCAGCACCATCGAGGTGCGCGGCATGTATCTGTATGGTGTGGATGGCGCGGCACCGCGCCGGGTCATACGATAGAGCGTAAACGCGATCAGGACCAGATGCGCCGCACCGATAAACCAGAATAGCCCCGTCGGCCCGTAAGCCTCGATCATCGCGGCGGCAATCGTGGGCGCCGTGATGGCCCCCGCAGAAAAGAAAAAGATCAGAGCCGCGTTCAACTCGACCCGGAAGTCTTCCTTGCAGAAGTCGTTCGCATGGGCCGAGGCGACCGAATAGATCGTGATCGAACTCGCACCGAATGCCGCCGAAGCGATCAGTGCGCCGACCGTGTCGCCCGGCATCAGGAACAGGGTCACGAAACTGCATGTCACGATGGCGACGACTGACAACCCGTTCAAAACCCAGCGACGATCGAGCTTATCGGCCAGGAAACCCACAGGGATCTGCGCGGCGGCAGCCCCGACAACAGCCGCCCCAAGAAAAGCAGCGATCCCACTTGCTTCCAGGCCAATCTCAACGGCGAACAACGGCCCAACCATCCGGAAGCTCGCGCCCGTCGCCCCGGCGATCATGATCGCGAAGCAGGCCAGTGGTGAGACACGCCAAGCCTTGCGCGGCATCAATCGCGGCGGGTGATCGATAACCGGTGGCACCTGCGTTGTCAGCGCCAGGGGCATCAGACACAGAACGCAGAAGATCGCGATGATGTTGTACGAGGCGTAGGCCGCCGGCTCGAGCAGCGCGATCAGGCCTTGCGCGCCGATCGATCCGACAAGATCGATGAACCTGTACACGCCGAACACGCGCCCGCGCGACGACTTGTCGATCTTAGCCTGCATCCAGCTTTCGACCACGGTGTAGCACCCAGCGATCGATATGCCGGACAGCACCCGCAGACCGGCCCAATACTCTGGCCCGATCAGCACGGGGTGCAGGATCACCCCGGTCGCACCCACCGCTGCTGCGGCCGCAAAGGCGCGCGAATGGCCAACCTGCCCAATCATGCGCGGCATTGCCCAGCACCCGATGAAGAACCCCGCGAAATGGGCTGAGCCGAGCATGCCGATCTCGGCATTGCTCCAGCCATAGGCGGCACCCGACAGCGCATCGAGCGGCCCCAACGAACCGGACCCGAACTGGATGAACAGCGCGGACAGGAACAGCGCGATGAAGGAGATCAGGAGACGCATCGGATCAGTCGCTCTGGTAAGATAGTTGACGAGATGAAGGTGCGCGGCGCTGGTACGGCACATTCCGAACTGAACGGTGCGGCGCGATTGGCTTATGCAGGGCCAACGCCGACGTTGCATTATGCCCCAAGCCGCTGATCAGTTTGGATAACGCGTCTTCTGGGCGGAGGTCAGGCACTGCCCGGCTATGCCGGGCGGAATGCGTTGGGTCGAACACTTGATACCCTTCTTGCGCAGATGCGCGATTGCTCTGATCTGGCGTCGCCGCTTCATTGCCATAACCCAGCGTGCATTGCCCGGTCCTTTTCGACATATCACTGTCGATTCCGTACCTGCGCACCACGATGTCCGATGCGGCTTTAGGGTCCTTGAGCAGGTCGGACCGCATTGCTATCAGGCTGAAAATCTTCAGGCGGGGGCAGCGTGCCGGAACCAAACGGGCAGCAGGAACGGGCGAAATCGGCCAAGATCGGACCTCTCAACGGGTTGGTGCCGTACCTGCGTCCGTACCGTTGGACAATCATCGGCGTCTGTGTCGCGCTTGTCGCCGCAGCAGCGCTGACGCTGTCTCTGCCGCTAGCGCTTCGCCGTGTGATTGATGGTTTCGGTGCCTCGGATTACGACCTGATCGACCAGTACTTCACCGCACTGATCGGCGTCTCGGCCGCACTCGCCATCGCGACCGGCCTGCGCTTTTATCTCGTCAGCCGCCTCGGCGAACGGGTGATTGCCGACATTCGCGCGGCCGTCTTTGACCACGTCGCGGTGATGAGCCCGGCGTTCTTCGAAAAAGTCATGACTGCCGAGGTCCTCACCCGCCTGACCACGGACACCTCGGTCGTGCAGTCGGTTGTCGGCTCAACGGCCTCGATTGCGCTGCGCAACATCCTGCTGTTCGTCGGCGGGCTGGTCTTCATGCTCTTCACCTCGGCGAAGCTTACGGCGCTGACCGTTCTTCTGGTGCCGCTGGTCGTCTTCCCGATCCTGATCCTTGGCCGCCGGGTCCGGAAACTGTCCCGCCTCAGCCAGGATCTGATCGCCGACAGTGCAACATCGGCGGGCGAAATCCTGCAGGCTGCCCAGACCGTCCAGGCCATGACCCATGTCGGCCTGTCACAAGACCGCTTCCGGGACCGGGGCGAGTCCGCCTACGACGCGGCGCACAAGCGGATCCGGGCGCGCTCGGCGCTCACCGCGATTGTCATCTTCCTCGTCTTCTCCGGCATCGTCGGCATCGTCTGGATGGGCGCGCGCGACGTGATCGCCGGCACAATGAGCCCCGGCCTGATGACGCAGTTCGTCATCTATGCGATCGTCACGGCGGGGGCTGTCGGCGCGTTGTCCGAGGTCTGGGGCGAACTGCAACGCGCTGCCGGGGCAACAGAGCGCCTGGTCGAACTGCTGGCCATGGAGAACCCTGTCAAGGATCCGCCGGCACCTGTCGCCATGCCCGAGCCTGCCCAAGGTGCGATCAGCTTTCGCGACGTGCACTTCGCCTATGACAGCCGCCCGGACGCGCCCGCGCTCAACGGTGTCACCTTCGACATCGCTCCCGGCGAAACCATCGCGCTGGTCGGCCCGTCCGGAGCGGGCAAGACCACCATCTTCCAGATGCTGCTCAGGTTCTACGATCCGAAATCGGGCGAGATTACGCTGGATGGCACGGCGATCCATACCACCCGGCTCGACAACCTGCGCGCCCGGATGTCCCTCGTCCCGCAAGAACCGGTGATCTTCGCCGACAGCGTGCGCGCCAACATCCTGTTCGGACGTCCCGACGCTTCGGACACGGACATCGCCGCCGCCGCCCGCGCCGCCGCAGCCGACGACTTCATCCGTGCATTGCCGGACGGTTATGACAGCTATCTCGGCGAACGCGGCGTGCTGCTTTCGGGCGGGCAGAAGCAACGCATCGCAATCGCCCGGGCGATCCTGCGCGATGCACCTGTCCTGCTGCTGGACGAGGCAACCTCGGCGCTCGACGCCGAATCCGAACGCGCCGTGCAGCAAGCCGTCGAGACCATGAGCGAAGGGCGCACGACCCTGGTGATCGCTCACCGCCTTGCGACCGTAAAGCGTGCTGACCGGATCCTCGTTTTGGACGGTGGACGGGTTGTCGCGTCGGGCAATCACGAGACCCTGCTGCGCGATGGCGGGCTCTATTCCCGGCTCGCGAAACTGCAGTTCATGGCGAGCGAAGAAGCCGCTTGAGGGTGCGACGAAATCGCTCTCGATGCGATGGGCAAACCGCGACCAGGCTTAATTCCCGGATTACTCTTCGCTGCTACTCGTTCATGCAGCTTGGAACTCTCGGGAGTAGGTCATCATGCTCAACCGTATCGGCATTGGTGCAAAGATTGCGTCATCATTCACCATTCTGATTCTGATTTTCGCATCGGTGTCGGCGGCAACGTATTTCAGCATGGAACGTATCAAGCGTGCCGATGCTTGGAACACGCACACCTACGATGTCTTGAAGCATGGAAACACGCTTCTCGCGTCTGTGATAGACCAGGAAACGGGTGTGCGCGGCTACCTCATTTCCGGTGATGAGAAGTTCCTTGAACCATACATTGCAGGAAAGGCCGGCTTTGCCGACGAGATCGCCTATCTTCTGGGCAAGACGTCGGACAATCCGGCCCAGCAGCAGCGTTTGCAGGACATTAAAGCGGCGGAAGAGGAATGGCGAACCAGGATCGCCGAACAGGAAATCGCGCTGATGGGATCCCCAGATACGATCGAGGAGGCACGGTCTCTGGAAGCCTCTGGCGCTGGCAAGACGCTCATGGACTCGATTCGCGCAGCCCATGCCGAGTTCATGACCGCCGAGAGCGCGCTGCTCGACGTTCGCTCTGCCGAAAAGACTGCGTCAGCAGCCTCCGCCGAAGTGGCAATCATTGCTGGCGCATGCATCATGCTGATTTTCTCGGCTGCGGCGGGTCTGTTGCTGACACGCGTTATCGGACGCCCCATCGCAGAGATGACCAGCGTCATGAAGAAACTGGCATTGGGCGACAGCAGCCAAAGCCTCGAAAAAACGGACCGTCAGGACGAGATCGGGGGCATGATCAACGCGGTTCGGGACATTGCTCACGCGAATGATGAACTGGCGGAGGCTGCCGATCGGATCGCAAAGGGCGACCTGTCTGCCGAGGTTCATGCCAGGTCCGAGAATGACGCGCTCGGAAATGCGCTCGCCAAGATGCTCGACCGGCTGCGCGACGTGATTGGCAAGGCAGATTACGCCTCGTCCAACGTCTCGAACGGCGCGGCCGCCGTGAACATGACCGCAGACCAGCTCAACGATGGCGCTAATCGCCAGGCAAGTGCAGCCCAGCAAGCGTCGGCGGCAATGCATGAGATGAGTGCGAACATTCGTCAAAGCGCGGAAAACGCCAGCGAGACCGAAAAGATCGCCTCGCAATGCGCGGACGATGCCACGAAGGGCGGCGAAGCGGTTGAAAAGACTGTAAACGCAATGCGGGAGATCGCGGACAAGATCAATGTCGTGCAGGAAATCGCGCGCCAGACCGACTTGCTGGCGTTGAACGCCGCGGTCGAGGCCGCCCGCGCCGGCGAGCATGGCAAAGGCTTCGCCGTGGTCGCGTCCGAGGTTCGCAAACTTGCAGAGCGATGCCAGAGCGCTGCGACGGAGATTCAGCAGCGCGCTGCAGACACCGTGACGATCTCGACCGAGGCAGGCCAGATGCTGGACGCACTTGTGCCCAACATTCAGCGGACCTCGGAACTGGTCGCCGACATCTCGACCGCGATGCGCGAGCAGGACATCGGCGCGACGCAAATCAACGATTCGATCCGCGAACTCGACAATGTCATTCAGCAGAACACGTCTGCGGCGCAGGAAAGCCTCGAGAATTCCCAGACGATGTCCCGGGAAGCGCAAGATCTGGCCGAGGTTCTTGGCTACTTCAGCGCGTCCACTGCAAAGATTGGCCACAATCGAGCATCCTCGCTCGCGGCGTAGGCTGCCCAGTCAAAGGCCCGCACCTGTCTTCCAAGTCAGGCGCGGGCCTGTGATCCACGTCGGATAGGTCGATCAGGTCGATCGATCGAGCAACTTGATGATCTCGGAGTGATCCGAATTCTCACCGAGATTATCCACCGCTTCGGCAAAAAGCTCCTGCATCGCCGACAGACCTTTCGCGCCAACGTCCATATCCTCCGACAGCTTGCGTGCCAGGGTCAGGTCCTTGCTCATCAAGCCCATCGTGAACCCGGTCGCGAATGCGCCATTGTTGATATGCTGCTTCAACTTGACCTTGGTCGCGTTGTTCATGCCGGTCGATACGTTGAACACATCCGCCATGACGTCCGGATCAAGCCCGAATTTCCTTCCGATCAGCACGGCTTCGGACGCCGCCGCAAGGCCAGACGCTGACAGATAGTTGTTCAACAACTTCATCGCGTGCCCGGACCCAAGCGTTCCGGTGCGCACCACCGTACCCATCGCCGACAGCGCGGGCTCGATCCGGTCGACCACAGCCTCCTCACCCCCGGTGATCAGCGTCAACGTGCCGATCTCGGCGCGCCAGACCCCGCCGGAGACCGGAGCATCGACCAACGCGATCCGCTCGGGCAACGCGTCCCGAAGCGCCGTCGTCTCGAGCGGATAGGACGTCGACATATCGACCAGTACTGCACCGTCCGCCATCGCGGCCATGCACGCCTCGACCACCGAACGCACAATTGCGCCGTTCGGCAACATGGTCACGATGATTTCGGCACCGCGCACGGCATCCTCCAGCGTCGGCGCCGCCGTGATGCCTTCGGTCCCGGCAATCGCGGACACCGCCTCCTGCGAGGAATCGAACACAGTGACGGGATGCCCAGCCCCTGCGAGACGCAAGGCCATTGGCGCCCCCATCTTGCCTATCCCGATGAACCCAATCCGCATCGCATCGCCTCCCTGATGAACCGGCGCGCCCGCCACGTTCCACACAGCACGCAATCGCGCCCGTGTTAAGCCCCGCAGCGAATACGCCCGAAGGAAATCAGGCACATGGAGCTGATCTGGATCCCGATCGCCATGATGGCAGGCCTGATGCAGGCTGTGCGGACGGCCGCTCAGAAATCGCTGAACGCGCACCTCAGCACTTGGATGACAACCTATGTCCGGTCTCTTTTTGGGCTGCCGTTCATGGTCATCTATCTCTGGATCGTCATTCAGACCGAAGGCCTGGGCGTGCCGCACTTTCCGGCGATCTACTTCGTCCACTGTGCACTCACGGCGACAACACAGGTGGTCGCGACATACCTGCTGATCGTTCTCTTCCGGCTGTCGAACTTCGCCGTCGGGACGATGCTCACAAAGACCGACATCATGCAGGCCGCACTGGTCGGATCCGTGCTGTTCTCCGAGGTCATTTCGGTGACCGGCTGGATTGCGATTGCGCTCACATTGGTCGGCGTGTTTTTGATGTCGGCGGCGCAGGCACGGCAAGCCCTGACGGGCAGCATCCTCAAGGCTGTCTTCTCGAAGGCAACACTGATCGGATTGGCGACCGGTTTCCTGTTCTGCCTCAGCTATCTTTTTCTGCGCGAAGCCAGTCTTGTACTCGAGCAAGGTTCGACCATCTGGCGCGGCGCCTGGTCGGTTGTCGTCGTCACGTCGATGCAGGTTTTCGCGCTCGGCATCTGGCTGGCCATGAGCGAACCACAGGAGTTCCGCAAACTGGCCGGCGCGATGAGGCCCTGCCTGTTCATTGGGATTACTTCGGCGCTGGGCTCTATCGGATGGTTCACAGCCATGGCGATGCAGAACGCCAGCTACGTCAAGGCCGCCGGTCAGACCGAGGTCATCTTCACGGTCCTTCTCTCGACGCTATATTTCCGTGAACGGATTTCAGTCCGGGAGTATGTCGGCATCGCGACGATCGTCGCTGCAATCCTGTTGTTCGTCGTCTGAGTTCAGACAACGCGAACAGAGTTCGGACGCGGCCCGGTGCCCGGCTCCCATGCCAAGACACCCCCGGGCTCCGGACCGCGCCCGGCCCCCTGCGCGGCGAACCCAGCCGCGCACGCCACCGCCATGAGGGGATCAGGCGGGGCGGAGGTCGATGATTTCAGCAGCGCCCTTGTCTGCCAGGTGAAGGCTGAACTTGACCTTTTGGCCCTTGTCGAAGCGGTCACCGTCACCTTCGCGGCGACGGTTGACGTAGAATTCCTGACCATCATCCATCCGGATCAGCCCGGTCGCGCGGGCTTTATTGAAGTACTTGATGATGCCCTTGCAGTTGTTCTTGATCGAGATGCGCGTCATGGCTTTGGTCCAAAAATCTCTGGTGTTTCGTTCGGTGAACCAGAGATAAGCGCCCGCAAAAGGCATGTCAACTTAACTGTCAAAAATAATTTTAATAACGATCTCGTGAGGCTTCGTGAGATCCGGGCGGCGGTACGCGACACCCGGACCAAAGTTCGGGTATCAGGCGGCCAGATTGCCGCGCGGCGGGTAATTTCGGGACTTTGCCGTCGACACTGCATCCACGATCATCGCGGCCGTCGGTCGCAAGAACGGGAAAGAGTTGATCGACGATCCCCAAAGAACGCCGTCCGGGCGTACGAAAAACACCGCCGCCTCGGCAAATTGCGCGGTCTCGCCCTCGCGGATCGCCTCGGAAATGAACAGGCCCAGTGCGCGGGCAGCCTGGATCGTCAGATCATATCCGATTTCGAGATCGCCCAGGCCCCATTCGGCCACGGCCTGCTCGGCGCGCTCCTGTGGATCGGTCGAGATCGAGACGATCTTGATGCCTGCAGCATCCAGATCGGCCTTATGCGCGATGAAGTCATCGAACTGAGCATGGCAACGAGGGCAATGCAGACCGCGATACACGTTCAAAACGGTCATGAAACCTGCATCGAAGGCGGCATTGGTCACGCGGCCTCCGCCAACGCGCGGCAGGTCGATGATTGGGAAAGGTTGTCCAGGGGTCAGGGCTGGCATTTCGGGCTCCGTAATCGAGGAAAGATCCCGGATACATATCGAACTTCGCTAACAGCGCCAGCCATCAGCGGCTCACGATTGCGTACCGCGCTCCGCCATCAGTTCATGCAACAGGCGTTCGACCCTCGCCTCCTCGGTCAGCGCCATCCCGGCGAACATGGTTCTCTCGTCCGGCGTGATGTCCGGTGTATCCCGCAGGATCTCCATCGAACTCCGCATCGCCGCCAGCGCATTCAGCAATGCCTGAGAGCGTTCGTCCGAGGGATCTGCCCCGGCCGCGGCAATCATCGTCAAGCGTCCCATAGAAGACCTCCAAACACTCAGGACATCTTCCTCCCGTCGGAGCAAGAGCACGCTCTTCGCCGTGCCTCGGGATGAAGATGGCCGCTTCGTGCCAGAGGTTCAAGGTCGAATTTTGCACCGCAGCATAATCCGATGCTGCGGCGCATCATTCACGGCGCGGAGCTAGTCCGTGGTAAGCACGACGCGCCCGTTGATCTTGCCGGCCTTCAGATCCTCCAACGTCTCGGACGCTGCGGACAGGGGCCGCGTCTGCACCGGGATCTCCTTGACGTCTCCGGTCCGCACCAGATCGATCAGTTCCTTCAGGTCCTTGCACGAGCCGACATAGGATCCGCGCACCGTCAGCGCCTTCTGCGGCAACCAGGGCAAAGGCATCTTGAAGTCGCCGCCATGCAGGCCGACGATCACATAGCGGCCCATCTTGACCAGCGCATGAACTGACAAGCGCGAGGTCTGAGGAACGCCGACCGTATCGACCACGCCGAGAAGCTTGTTGTCCGTGATCTTGCGCAGCTCCTCCAGCGCATCCTCGCGCGTCGTGTTCAGCACCGCGTCGGCGCCCATGCTGACCGCCGTTTGCAGCTTCACATCGTCAATGTCGCAGGCCACGATCTTCTCGAACCCCATGGCCTTGCCAATCGCAATGGCGTTCAGACCCAACCCGCCGGTGCCCATCACGGCCAGCCATTCGCCCGGGTTCATCAGCGCCGGATCAACCTTCTTCAGCGCGCAATAGACCGTCACGCCAGAGCACGCGTACGGCGTCACCGTGTCCAGATCCAGACCGTCGATGTTCACCAGAAACCGAGGATGATCGACCACGACATACTCGCCGTACCCACCATCGCGGACCACGCCCAAGGCACGCATCTTCGTGCAATCGTTCTCCCGGTCGTTCGAGCACGCGACACAGTCCGGCTGAAGGCAACCGATCCAGGGGTGTACCATCATCGTCTTGCCGATCGGTGCATCCTCGGCATCTGGTCCTGCAGCAACCACTTCGCCCAGGAACTCATGGCCCAGCGCCTGAGGCAGCTTCATGCCGCGCTCGGCCATGTCCAGCTTGCCCTCTTCACCGAGGTCGAAGAAGCCCTCCTGAATGTGAAGGTCAGAGTGGCAGACACCGGACCGGCGCACCCGGACCAGCACCTCGGTGCCCTCTGGCACGGGCATCGGTCGCTGCCGCTCTTGCAGCGGCTTGTCGAATTCCACCAGATCGTAGCTTGTATACATCTCGGACATTCCGGCCTCCCTTATCGGTTTGGCCGCACAATGCCGGGATTGCCTGGTCTTGGAAAGGGGGCGGCAATCAGGAACGCGATGAGACAACTGCAGTCAAGGCACCGTAGCCGTGCCAATGCGCAAACATCGATGATTCAAGCTTCACGATGATCGGACTTTCCACATCGCCTCGCCGCGTGGCGCTCGACCTCCAAGGGCGGGCGTTGATCCATGTCGATCCGAACTGTTTGTACGCCGTTAGAGAAACCCCCGCACCGTGCGCGACGCCTTGATCTCGCCACCCGTCACATAGGCTTCGTGGTTCGCTTCGATCCGGTCCAGCCGATAGCGATAGTTCACCATCAAGCCTGCGGCCTGCGCGATCCCCTTCTCCGAGATATCGCCCATCCAGTGCATCGCCTCGAGTTCCGCGCCGTTGCCCAGGTGGAACCGTGCCACCGGGTCCGGCGGTTGTCCATCCGGCCGTTTGGCCTCCAGGAAATAGCGCGCGGCCAACCCCATCACGTCGGCCTTTGCCGCGTCGGCACGATCCAGCCAGCCGGGCGCGTCCAGATCCGCGACCGCGCCGGCCGCACGGCCTTCGGGCTCGTGTTCGGCCTCTGCCCGCAGCCAACGCGTGAAGCCCGGCACAGGCGACAAGGTCACGAACGTCTCCAGCCCAGGCAACTCATCCGACAGATCCTGTGCCACCTGCTTGATCAAAAACGCCCCGAACGACACGCCCGCCAGCCCCGGCTGACAGTTCGAGATCGAATAGAACACCGCCACCTTCGCCTGCGCGGGCGTCAAGACATCCCGCCCGGGCGCCAGCAGCGCCTGGATCGAGCCTGGCACCTCCGGCGTGAGTGCGACCTCGACAAAGATCAGCGGTTCGTCCGGCATCGACGGATGGAAGAACGCGAAACAGCGCCGGTCCGCGGGCTCGACCCGGCGCCGCAGCTCGTCCCAGTCGCCGATATGGTGCACGGCCTCGTAGGCGATGATCTTCTCCAGCAGCGACGCAGGTGTCGCCCAGTCCATCCGGCGCATCACCAGAAAGCCCCGGTTGAACCACGAGCCCAACAGGTGCCGGAAATCATGATCGATCCCGGCCAGTTCAGGCGCGGCGCGCAACAGCGGCAGCAGATCTGCCCGCATCCGCACCAGACCCTCCGTGCCACCGGGTGCCAGATTCAACCGCCGGAACAGCTCCTGCCGCGGCGGCTCGGCAGCCGCAAAAAGCGCTGACAACGCCTTGGGGACAGGATCACCGGCATACGCCTCCGCCGCTTCCAGCACCGCCGCACCATCGGGATTGTAGGCTTCGGCCAGATGCCGGAAGAACGCCAAGCGCCCGTCGGCTTGCAACCCGCGATACCGTGCCAGGATCTCGGCCGCCAGCGCGACACCGGACGCCTCGCCCCGCGTCGACATCAACTCGGTGCACAGCCGCGCCAACCCGTCGCCATCGCTTTCGCCCGAGAAATCCACCAGCCGTGCCCCGCGCTCAAGAACGGTGCTCAGCAGATCCCCCAATGCGGACGTTCTGGCCATGCAACGACCGTCTCGCAACGCCGGGCCGAACGCAAGCCCGGTGCTTGACACGGATGTCGCATCAACAGAAACGTGCGCTCAACCGACAGAGGAGCGAACCATGCCACTTGACCAGAAGGCCAAGGACACCCTGATGGGCGTCACGACCGCGACCATCACGACCACGCTGCTGCGCCATGGCCTGCGCAATGTTTGGCTGCGCGATACGCTGCCACTGCGCGATGGCCAGGAACGTGTGGTCGGCCCGGCCTTCACCCTGCGCTTCATCCCGGCGCGCGAAGATCTGGCGACACCGGCCGCCTGGGCCTCGCCAATCTCGACCCGTGCGGCGATCGAGGACATGCCCGAAGGCTGCGTTGCCGTCGTCGATGCGATGGGCATCACGGATGCGGCCATCTTCGGCGATATCCTCGTCTCGCGCATGGATCAGAAGGGCGTCGCGGCCCTGGTGACCGACGGCAAACTGCGTGACATCGACGGCGTGATGAGCACGGGCCTGCCGATCTTTTGCAATGGCGTCGCCTGCCCGCCCTCAGTCGCCGGTCTGACGTTCGTCGCGTGGCAGCAACCGATCGCCTGCGGCGGAGTCGCGGTCTACCCCAACGACGTCATCGTCGCGGATAAGGACGGTGCGACGCTGATCCCGGCGGCCTATCTCGACATCGTGCTCGACGAAGGTCCGGAACAGGAACGCAAGGAAGGCTGGATCATGGAGCAGGTCACCAATCACGGTGCGAAGCTTCCCGGCCTTTACCCAATGAACGAGGAAACCACGGCGCGGTACGAGGCGTGGAAAGCGACGCACACGTAGGGAGAGCACTGCGCACCCTACCGGGTCGGGCGGCCGGCGACTCCCGCCCGATATCCGGTTAATGTAAAATTACGTGAAGAAAATCATCGGGGAAATCACGCGAGAATTTGCGCTGCAATCGCCTCGCCCAGGTCCGTGGTTTTCGCGTTTCCACCCAGATCGCCGGTCTTCGGCGCCTCCGGATTGCCCAGAACGGTCTCGATGGCGGTGACGATCTTGGCCGCAGCTCCGGGTTCTCCCAAATGTTCCAACAGCATAGCGCCTGACCAGATCTGACCCACTGGGTTGGCGATGCCCTGCCCTGCGATGTCTGGCGCACTTCCATGCACCGGTTCGAACATGCTCGGGTGCTCGCGCTCGGGGTTGATATTCGCTGATGGCGCAACGGCGATGGTACCGGTAACACCGGGGCCTAGATCAGACAGGATGTCGCCGAAAAGATTAGTCGCCACAACGACTTGGAAGCTTTCGGGGCTCATGACCATGCGCGCGGACAGAATGTCGATATGGTGCTCTTGCGTCTCGATCTCGGGGTAATCGGCGGCGACGGCACGGAACCGTTCGTCCCAATAGGGCATCGAGACAAAGATCCCGTTCGACTTGGTCGCCATGTCGACTTTGGTCGCACCGGTTTTCTTCGCCAATTCAAAGGCATAGCGGCTGATCCGGTCACAGCCCTTGCGCGTGAACACAGCTTGCTGCGTGACAAACTCGCGCTCGGTGCCCGCGAACATCATGCCACCGACTTGGGAGTACTCGCCCTCGGTGTTCTCGCGCACCACCCAAAAGTCTATATCTCCCGGGGACTTACCGGCCAAAGGGCACGGAACCCCAGGTAAAAGCCGCACCGGACGCAGGTTCACATACTGATCGAATTCGCGCCGGATCGGCACCAGAAGGCCCCAAAGCGAGATGTGGTCCGGCACACCGGGAAACCCGACAGCGCCAAGAAAGATCGCATCCGACTGAGAAAGCTGGGAAATCCCGTCCTCGGGCATCATCGCGCCAGTCGCCTTGAAGCGCTCGCACGACCAGTCATAGTGCGTGTAATCCAGCTTGAATCCGCCAACAGCGGCGGCCGCATCCAGCGCGCGAACGCCCTCGGGCATCACTTCGTTGCCAATCCCATCGCCCGGGATACAGGCAATCTTGTAGGTGTTCATGTCCCGCTCCCGCTCAGGTTTCGTCCATGGTTTCAAACGCTTGCCGGGCAACCCGTGTCGCCTCCAACGCCGCCGGGGCGCCGCAATAAATAGCCGCCTGCAAAATGCATTCGCTGATCTCAGCCTTGCTCACTCCGTTTCGCAGAGCCCCGCGCAGATGCAGCTTGAGCTCATCCGTCTTCCCCAATGCGATCAGCATCCCAATGTTCAGGATTGAGCGGTCGCGCCGCGCCAGTCCAGGCCGGTTCCAGATGTCGCCCCAGGCCGTGCGCGTGACAAAATCTTGCAGGCCCGCGTTGAAATCATCCATATTTTCCAGTGATTTATCGACATACGCGTCACCGACAACCGCCCGCCTTGTGTTCAGGCCCTGCTCCCACAGCGCGTCCTTGCGAGGATCGCTCACAACAGGCTCCGGACCGGATCACCGGCAATCCAGCGCTCGATGCTCTCGACCATTTGTTCGTAGAACGCGCGGTAACACCCGTCAGTGACGTACCCCAGGTGCGGCGTCAGGATGGTGTTCGGCGCCTGCCGGATCGGTGCATCGGGCGCCAGTGGTTCGTCGTCATAGACATCCACGCCCGCGCCCGCGATTGTCCCGGCCTCCAGCGCCGTGATCAGCGCGTCGGTATCGACGATCGGTCCGCGCGAGGTGTTGACCAGATAGGCGGTCGGTTTCATCAACGCCAACTCGTCCGCGCCGACGAGCCCGCGAGACCGATCTCCCAGCTTGTAGTGGATCGGCAGGAAATCTGCGCGGCGGAAAAGCTCTTCCTTTTCAACACGTTCAACGCCGTGTTCGGCCGCGTCCCCGACGGTCAGATTGGCCGACCAGGCAATCACGTTCATGTCAAACGCCCGCGCGATCTGCGCCATCTTGGTGCCGAGGCGCCCGAGGCCGAGAACACCCATCATCTTGCCCTGCATATCAACTCCCATCGTCGTGATCCAAGACCCCGACCGCATCCGATCGTTCTCGATATGGATGTTGCGCGCCAATGCCAGCATCATGCCCCAGGCGAGTTCCGGCGTCGCCTGCGCCGAGTTTTGCGTGCCGCAAACGTCGATCCCACGCTCACGGCAATAGTCCAGATCGATGGCGGCATTGCGCATGCCCGCCGTTGCCAGCAGCTTGAGGTCCGGAAGCTTCTCCAAAAGGTCGCGCTTCAGCGGCGAACGCTCCCGCATGACGCCAAGAACGTCATAGCACTGCAACCGCTCGGCAAAACCGTCGACGCCTTCGTAGATGTCGTGGAAGAACGTCACGTCGTGGTCACGCTGCAAGGTTGACCAGTTGGCCATATCCTTCGCAACATCCTGATAATCATCGAGAATTGCGATCTTCATGGTTTTCCTCTCTCATCCCTCGACCGCGACACGGGCCAGATCCTCGTAGAGATCAAGCAACTCGTAGCACAGCATGATTTTGCGATCCTGCGGGTCCCAGAAAGCGTTCGCCTCCCCGCAAGAACTGGCTTCAACAGTCAGCCCACGATCCAGATCGTAGGTTTTGGCAAGGCTCTCGGCGACGTAGTCGAGCAAACCGTCCTGCTCCAGAATCTCGCGCCATGGGCTGTCACCCTGCCCGTACCGGACCCTGATCCGCGTCGGGCGCGTGTCCTCCGGCAACCAGAACGGCTCGAGCAGCGCCTCCCAACCTTCCAGCGCCAGTTCGTAGTCGTATTCGCAACTCTCGGCGCGGTCTTGCGGAAGCCCCCATTCCGAGATCAGATCATGCGCCCGTCCCGGCCCTTCGCCAGCGATGAAACAAAGCACGCGCAATCCACGTTGCGCATCCAGATCGTGTTCTCCATAGTAGATCGGTGCCTCGCCCCCCTCCTCGGAGAGTTCATGGCTGATCAGCCAAAGCTCTGCGACATCCAACAGGCGCTCCAAGCGCTCGGCATCTTCGTCCGCGAGCATCCAAAGCGTCGCGAAGGTGTCAGCCGCGTCTTCTTCTTGCCCAATCACGGGAAGCTCAAACTCCGAAATCAGCGCATGGGCTGCTTCGTGCCAGAGCGTGTGTTCCGCATTGTTCAGGACAACGGCCCGGATGGCCTCTTCGTCCGCACGGGCTTGGTACGGCAACAGCATGAGCAAGGCCACCAACCACCGCATCAGGCACCTCCGTGAAAATCGAGCATCAGCGCGTTCACGCGATCCGATGCCTCGTACATCGCCCAATGGCCACAATCCGGCAGAATGTGAGATACGAGATCCGGATTTACGGCGCGGCAGCGCGCAATGCGCTCTTCGATCGGCGGAATGCATGCTGCGTCATGCTCGCCGTAAAGGATCATCACCGGGCAGGACAACTGGTCGACGCAGCCTGGCGTTCCATGGGCCCAGGACAGGCGTCGCGAGTCGAACCGCGTTCGTTCGACATTGCGCTTCTGCATGTCGATCGCCCAATCATCGATCAACGCTTTGTCCCAAAGCATCAACTTGCCGAGGTTCTCGCCATGCATCGCGCGCAATTCCGCATCCGTCGGTTCCCGGCCGAGATCCTCGCGGAGTTTGCGGCGCGAACCCAAGGTAAAGCCGCGCCCGACCGGCCGTCCGTACCCGGCCCCGCCGGTCATCGACAACGAGGCTGTTCGGACGCCCATCCGCACAGCGATCTCAGCCGCGATGTACCCGCCGAAGGAAAAGCCGCCCAGATGGACTCGTTCCGCGCCTGCGGTCATCTCGTCCACCGCCGCATGGCAAAGCGCCAGATACTCCTCCTCCGGCGTTTCCCACGGCACAGCGTCGGAGTCGCCATAGCAAGGCTGGTCGATCGCGATCACCTGAAACTGTTCTGCCAGCGCATCGACGTTGCGCACCCAGTGCAGCCAGTTGCCCGCACCACCGTGGAGCAACACGAGCGGTTCACCGCTACCGAAGGCGCGATAGGCGACACCGTGCGATGTCCGCTCGAAGGACGGTTCAGCAAACCATCGGCCCGGCATCGCAAGTGTATCGGCAGCATCGATCATGCTTCGTCGCATACATCGCAACCGTGGCTTTCACAATTCCACGCGATCTCCTATGGGATTTGTCCTGCGAGGAGGCCCAAGCGTGAAAGATCCGGACATCAGCGTTCTCGAGACCCAAGTGTTCGCGCCGCGCACGGTGGCGCTGATCGGGTTGTCGAGCCGCGGCGATGCCCCGACCGGGCGGCCTTTGAAGTTCCTGCGCCGCGCCGGGTATGCAGGACAGATCCACGTCGTGAACCCGGCACGCGAAACGGTGCAGGGCGAGCCGTCTCTGAAGTCGATCCACGATGCACCTGAGCCGCCAGAACATGCGTACATCCTGGTCGGGCAGGACCGGGTTGAGCAGGCTGTGCAGGAGTGTGCCGATGCCGGCGTCCGGGTCGCATCGATCCTGGCGGATGGTTTCGGCGAGGCCGGAGCCGAGGGCCGCGCCCGGCAGGATCGGTTGGTCGACATTGCGCGCAGCGCAGGCATGCGCCTGCTCGGGCCGAACTCGATGGGCATTGCCGACCTGAACCATAGCACCCTGATCACCGTCAACGCGATCTACCAGGAACCAGATCTCACGCCCGGCCCGGTCGCATTGATCGCTCAGTCAGGCTCGATGATGGGCGGGCTGATCAGCCGGGCCAAAGCGCTCGGGATCGGATATTCGCGAACGGTTGCTGTCGGGAATGAATGCGATCTTGGCGTTCCGGAACTCGGTCACATGATGCTGGCGGACCCGAATACCGAGGTGATCGCGCTTTTCCTCGAGACCATTCGCGACGCGAACGGGCTGGCAGGGTTCGCCGCCGCCGCGCATCGCGCGGGCAAGCCCATTGTCGCATACAAACTGGGCCGGTCCACGGTCGGGCAAGAGATGGCGGTCGCTCATACTGGCGCACTGCTCGCAGAGGACGACGTAACCGACGCCTTCCTGCGCGAGATCGGCATTGCCCGCGTCACCTGTCTTGATGCGCTCGTCGAAGCGCCGATGCTGTTCCGCGGACGCAAACCTTTGGACGGCGACGCGCCAAGGATTGGCGTTGTCACGACAACCGGAGGCGGAGGGGCCACCGTGTGCGATCGGTTGGCCTTGGAGGGCGTCGAAATCCATGCGCCTTCTAAAAGAGCTCTCGAGGTAATCCGCGCGACGGGCCTGAGCATCACGGCCGGTCCGATGGTGGACCTGACCATGGCAGGCGCAGGACCCGAGTTCGTGAGGCCCGCGATCGAGGCCGTCGCCGCACAGGAGGAGGTCGATCTGGTGCTGTCAGTGTCCGGCTCGTCCGGGCGTTCCAGCCCGGAACGGACGGTGCCGCCGCTGGTGGAGGCAGACACATGCGGAAAGCCGCTGGCCTGTTTCATCGTACCGGACGCACTCGAGAGCCTGAACGGCATGATCGCGGGCGGACATCCGGTGTTCCGCTCTCCGGAAGCCTGCGCGGACGCAATCGGCGCTTTCTGCCGCTGGCGCGCGCCTCGGGTCTCGGCGCTGGCGCGCCTGCCGGAGGACACCGTTCCAAAGGTCCTGAACGAAGGCGCCTCACTTCGGATGCTTGGGGCAACCGGTGTGCCAGTTCCGCAGACCGTCCGCTGTCGGCCCGGCGATCGACCGGATTTGCCGTTTCCGTACCCGGTGGTCGCCAAGGTGCTGAGTGACGAGGTCCCCCACAAGACCGACACGGGCGGCGTGATCCTGAACATCCAAAACGCCGAGGAACTGTCGCAGGCAACCCTTCGCATCAAGATCAGCGTCGAGCGCCATCACCCCGGGGTTGTGGTCGACCAGATCCTGATTGCGCCGATGGTGGACTGCCTTCAGGAGGTACTGATCGGATACCGACTCGATCCTTCTGTCGGACCGGTCGTAACGCTCGCACCGGGGGGAATTCTTGTTGGATTATATGATGACAAGGCAATCCGCTGTGCTCCAATCGACCGTGCGACGGCGCATGAGATGATCGGCGAAGTCAAAGGTCTCGCACCAATCCGGGGGCATCGCGGCCTGCCGAAAGGCGATCTGAACGCCCTTGCCGATGCGGTCGCCGCCCTTTCGCAGTTCGCCAGCCATCAGCCGACCGTCTTGGAGGCCGAGGCCAACCCTGTCATGGTGCTGTCCACCGGCGTGGTTGCCGTCGATGCATTGGTCACATTGGCCGGGGAGGACAAGATATGAACGTGCAATCCGAGATCCGTGAACAGTGTTCCGAGGTTGAATGGCAAACGCGCGTGGACCTGGCCGCGTCCTACCGTCTGGTGGACCATTTCGGCTGGTCCGATCTTCTTGGCACCCATATCTCGGCCCGCGTGCCTGACGAGGAAAACGCCTTCCTGATAAACCCTTACGGGCTCTTGTTCGATGAAATCACCGCCTCGTCGCTGGTCAAAGTGGATGAAGATGGCACGATCCTGAGCCCGACCGAATACCACATCAACCCGGCTGGCTTCGTGATCCACTCGGCGATCCATATGGCCAAGCCAGAGCTTGCCTGCGCGCTTCACACGCACACCCATGCGGGAGCAGCTGTCGCGACGGCCGAGGCGGGGCTGCGCCCAATCACCCAGCACGCGCTCGCGATCATCGCCCACACGGCTTACCATGGCTACGAGGGTATCGCCACGGACCTGAGCGAGCGCGAGCGGCTGGTGGCCGACCTAGGTGATGCAAATCTGCTGATCCTGCGCAATCACGGGCTGTTGACCGTGGGTCGCACGATCGCCGAGGCCTTCGTCTGGATGTACCGAGCCGAGCGGGCATGCAAGATGCAGGTGGCCTTCGACCAGACAGGTCAATCCGCTGTCGAGATTCCCGCCGATGTGCAAGAGACAACAATTCAGCGAAATCTCAAGGCCAACTCACCGGCGGGTCACCGCCCTATCGGAGTCTATGAGTGGCCCGCCCTCCTCCGCCGTTTGGATCGGCTTGATCAAAGCTACAAGAACTGAGCCTTAAATGACTGAATTGATGCAGAGTTTCCCGCCATCGACTGGCGGCCAAGTCACCCTTGCGAACTGGCGCACCGCGCCATTCAATGCCTGGGCGTTCCACCATGTCTCGGAGATCGTGCCGAGTGCTGTGATGCACAACGAGCCAGCGGCCGCAAAGATCCTGCCGTCGGGATCTCGGATCCAGATGCCGGGGTGTAGCTATTCCAGTGAAGCGCTTGATTTTGAAGCGTTTTGTGCACGTTGCCATGTCGACGCACTGGTCGTGCTGCATCGAGGGCACGTCGTCCACGAACACTATGTGAATGGAATGATGGCGCAGGATCCACACATTCTGATGTCCGTTTCCAAGTCTATGCTGGGGCTCCTCTGCGGTATTCTCGCAGATCGCGGAGTTCTGGATATCGAAGCCAAAGCAATAACTTACGTGCCGGAGCTTGCATCCACCGCGTTCCGTGGCACGACGGTGCGTGACCTTCTGGACATGCGGTCCGGCATTCACTTCGTCGAGGACTATCTGGCCACCGAGGGTCAAATCGTCGACTATCGAAAATCGACCAACTGGAACCCACTCGCGCCCGGCGAGACCGAGACGGATCTGAGATCGTTCCTGCTCTCACTGACCGAGGTCAAGACCGCGCCCGGAGGCGATTTCGACTACATTTCGCCGTGCACCGATCTGTTGGGATGGATCATCGAGCGTGCCGCAAACAAACCTTATGCTTCTGTTTTTTCAGAGCTTTTACTCAAACCGATGCAGGCAGAAAGCCCTGGGCACATCACGGTCGACCGGCTCGGCGCGCCACGCACGGCGGGTGGCAAGAGCCTGACGGCCCGAACGCTGGCGCAGATCGGACAGTTGCTGGTCGAGGACGGGGCCGGTGTGGTGCCGAAAAGCTGGATCGATGACATCGAGCAGAATGGCGATCCGGGGGCGTGGGACCGCGGATCCATGAAAGCCGATTTCCAAGATATCTCAATGCACTATCGATCGAAATGGTATGTGCTTCGCGACCGGGGACCGATCATCATGGGCATCGGCATCCACGGCCAGAACCTGATCGTGGACCGCAAGGCCGAGCTGGTCATGGCCCGGTTCTGCTCGGGCCCAGAGCCGCTCAACATTCCCTCGGATCTGGCCGCCGTCTCACTGTTCGAGAATATCCGCGACGCGATTGGATAACGGCATCGCGCTGATATCCGGGCCTGCCCGCAACGGTAGTGCAAACGTAGCGCATTGGTCGTGCAACCGTCGGTCTGGCGACCATGCAAACGTCGTGCAACGGTAACAACACGCACTCGACCGCTCGAAGCTTAATCACGAACGCTATCCGGTGCCCGGGTACCAGGACGGCTTGCGTTTCTCGAGGAAACTGCGCAGGCCTTCATCCGCCTCGGCGCCCATCCGCTTCAGGCCATGCGGGCGGGCCATGTCCTCCATCTCATCGTCCGAGAACTGGAGGCCAGCATACTGCAACGCCGCTGCCTTGGACTGGGCCAAAGCCTCTGGCGGGCAGTGCAGTAACCCGTCCAGAATGGGTGCCGCGGTCTCGTCCAACTCACCGACATCGCAGACCTCGTCAACCAGACCGATGTCGAAGGCGCGGTCAGCGCCAAACCGCTCACAGGTCAGCGAATAGCGGCGCAGGCGCCCCGGCCCGATCCGGCTGAGAAGTTGCGGCACAATCGGCGTGGCGATCAGGCCCCAGCGTGCCTCGGTGATCGAGAACATTGCCGAGCGGTCCGCGATGACAACATCGCAGGCCGCGATGATCCCGGTCCCACCGCCAAAACAGCCGCCATGCACCAAAGCCACGGTCGGCTTGCCAAGCATCGTCAATCCGTGCACAGCCCGCGTGGTTCTACGCGAGACATCCACGTTCCCCGCCTCGTCGAGTTCGCGCACCTGCTGGATCCATGCCAGATCCGCGCCCGCCTGAAAGTGCTTGCCATTGCCACGCAGCACCACGACTCGCACCGACGGATCTTCCGCCAGTGCTGGTAAGCCAGCCAGCAGCTCGTCGATCATCTGGCCGTTATAGGCGTTGTTGCGGTGTGGACGATCCAGCATCACGGTTGCGATACCGCGCGCATCGACGCTGACAGAGACGGTTGGCTCTTCGGATTGGGTCATTCTTGCCTCTTCAACTGCGATCAGATTGGATCGACCACCGACATGGCAGCGCTTGTGTCGTACTGGTACACCACATTCCACGCTGTGAAAGTCGCTCCTAGACCCTTGCCAACACGGCGCTATTTGTCCAGTAAGAGCAAGACGCCAATCGAGAACCAGCCCACAGACGGCGGACGAGCGATTGGCGCGACGGAGAGGTACCAAGGGAGGCACCGGGGGTGAGCCAACGCGTGTTGGAGGTCGAGAACCTCCATGTCCATTTCCCAATGGAATTTGGCAAGGTCGTCAAAGCGGTGCGGGGCGTGTCGTTCCATGTGGATCGCGGCGAGACGCTTGCGATTGTCGGTGAGTCCGGGTCGGGCAAATCCGTCACGTCGATGTCGGTAATGCGGTTGAACGAGAATGCGCACGGGATCATCCCTGAGGGCAAAATCTCGTTCACGCCTTCGGGCGAGCAGACGATCGACATCACCGCACAGTCGCTGACAGGCATGCAGGACGTACGCGGGCGCCACATCAGTATGATCTTTCAAGAGCCGATGACATCGCTGAATCCGGTTCTGAAGAACGGATTTCAGGTGACCGAGGCGATCATGCGCCATCAGTCGGTCACAGAGGAAGAAGCCAAGCGTCGGGCGCTGGAGCTGTTCGACTTGGTCCGCATTCCAGAATCCATCAAGCGCTTCGAGCAATATCCGCACCAGCTTTCGGGCGGGATGCGACAGCGTGTGATGATCGCGATGGCTTTGTCGTGTAGGCCGTCGCTGCTGATCGCGGACGAGCCGACGACAGCGCTTGACGTAACGATCCAGGCGCAAATCCTCGACCTGATCAAGATGCTGCAGGAAGAGATCGGCATGGCTGTTCTGTTCATCACCCACGACATGGGCGTGGTGGCCGAGGTCGCCGACCGTGTCATGGTGATGCTACAGGGCCGCAAGGTCGAAGAAGGCCCCGCCGCCGACATCTTCCATCGCCCGCAGCACCCTTACACTCAGGCGCTTCTGAATGCCGTGCCGCGTCTGGGTTCGATGAAGGGCAAGGACAAGCCCGAGAAGTTCCAGGGTGTCGAGATGAAGGGGACCTTCGCCGAGATGGCCGAAGCGGAGGGAGCGTAATGGCGCTGGACCTGGCTGCCGATCAGGCGACGATCCTGAACGTCGAGGGGCTGACGACACGGTTTGACATCACTGGCGGCATCCTTGGACGCGCCACCGCACGCGTCCATGCCGTTGAAGATATCAGCTTCCACATCAAGCCGGGCGAGACCTTGGCGATGGTGGGCGAATCCGGCTGCGGCAAGTCGACGACCGGACGGACGCTGATTGGACTGGAGAAGTCGACAGCCGGGAAGATCGAATTCGACGGCAAGGATCTGACGAAGATGAGCCGGTTGGAGCGCCGGGCTGCGGTCACGCAGATGCAGATGATTTTCCAGGATCCGTACTCGTCGCTGAATCCGCGCCAGTCGGTCGGCAAGTCGATCTCGGAGCCGATGCTGGTGCACAAGGTCATGCCGGCAAATGACGTGCGCGACCACGTTGTCGGCCTGCTGCGCAAGGTTGGCCTGCAGCCTGCGCATTTCGACCGCTATCCGCACGAATTCTCGGGTGGCCAGCGCCAACGCATCTGTATCGCCCGCGCGCTGGGCCTGAACCCGCGCATGATCATCGCGGACGAGGCCGTTTCGGCCCTGGACGTGACCATTCAGGCGCAGGTGATCAATCTCTTCATGGATCTTCAGGACGAGTTCGGCTTGAGCTTGCTGTTCATCAGCCACGACATGGCGGTGGTGGAGCGGATCAGCCACCGGGTCGCGGTGATGTATCTGGGCCGGATCGTCGAGATGGGGCCGCGCCGCGCGGTGTTCGACAACCCGCAGCACTCTTACACCCAGAAACTTCTGGGTGCGGTGCCGATCGCCGATCCGACAGCCGACCGGGCCAAGCGCCAACTGATGGTGGACGAGATCCCCTCGGCCGTGCGCCCGCTGAGCTACAAACCGGAACCGCTGACGTTCCGCGAAGTAGAGCCCGGCCACTTGGTCGCCAACGAATGATCAACGAAACACCCGGGTCCACCGGGGGAGCGTTACAGGGGACGCGCAAAGTTCCCCACGACTGGTGAGCAATTCAGGGAGGTACCTACATGCGCACCAAAATTTGGAAAGCCGCGATTGGCGCGACGGCGATGGCCGCGATCGCCACCGGGGCTGTAGCCGCCGAGCCAAAATCAGGCGGCGTGCTGGACTTCGTGGTCGGGTCGAAGATCCCGTCCTACGACGCCCACCAGGAGACGACGTTCGGCATGATCCATCCAATCGCGCCGTTCTACAGTCTGCTGATCCGCGTCAATCCGAACAATCCGTCCGAGAACGACTTCGAGTGTGATGTCTGCGAAAGCTTTGAAGCCTCGGAAGACGGGCTGACATTCACCTACAAGATCCGTCAGGGCCTGACCTTCCACGACGGCAAGCCACTGGACGCGAACGACGTCTATGCGACTTACGAGAAGATCATCAATCCGCCCGAGGGCATCGCATCCTCGCGCAAGGCATTCTACGCGATGGTCGAAAGCCACCGTGTCGTGGACAGCCATACCTACGAGATGAAACTGAAGTTCCCGTCGGGAGCATATCTGCCGTCGATGGCCTCGCCGTTCAACTTCATCTATGCTGACGAGGACCTCGCCGACCATGGTCTGACCTGGCACCAGCAGAACATCAACGGCTCGGGCCCGTTCAAGTTCATCGAACACCAGCCGGGCGCTTTCGTGTCGGGTGAGAAGTTCGAGAACTATCACTTCGAAGGCCGCCCATATCTGGATGGGTTCAAGGCGCTCTCGGCGCCGAAGCTGTCGGCCCGCGTGCAGGCCATCGAGGGCAACCGCGCAGCAATCGAATTCCGCGGCTTCCCACCGAAGCAGCGTGACGCGCTGGTCGGTGCTCTGGGCGACAAGATCGTCGTGCAGGAATCGGACTGGAACTGCGTGCTGCTGGCAACACCGAACCACAAGTCGCCGCCGTTCGATGATGTCCGCGTCCGCAAGGCGCTGTCGCTGGCCATCGACCGCTGGGGCGGCTCGAAATACTTGTCGAAGATTGCGATTGTGAAGACGGTCGGCGGCATCGTGTTCCCGAACCACCCGCTGGCAGCGACGCAAGACGAGCTGATGGCACTGGCAGGCTATGGCGACGACATGGAAGCGAACCGTGCCGAAGCCAAGCGTCTGCTCGAGGAAGCCGGTTTCGACTTCTCGAAAACCTACCGCTTCAACAACCGTGGCGTTGACCAGCCCTACAAGGTTGTCGGCACGTGGCTGATCGATCAGTGGAAGAAAGTCGGCATCAACTTCGACCAGCAGGTGAACCCGTCGCCGGTGTTCTACGATATCCTGCGCAAGAAGTACGAATTCGATGTGTCGATCGACTTCAACTGCCAGTCGGTGATCAACCCGATCGCGGACGTCTCCAAGTTCATTCCGTCCTCGGGCAACAACTACACCCAGAACGAGGACCCGGAACTGGAAGCGATGTACCAGGACCTGCTGCGGGCCGGCACGGAAGACGAGCAACGCGCGATCATGCGCAAGCTCGAGAAGGCCGTGCTGGACGAGAAGGCCACCCAGTTCATCACGCTGTGGTGGTACAAGATCAACCCGCACTGGGACTATGTGAAGGGCTGGAAGATCGCACCGTCCCATTACCTGGGCCAGCAGCTCGACCACATCTGGCTCGACAAGGGCTGAGTTCGGCAGTGGCGGGCTGAGACCCGCCCGACACCTGTGAGATCGCGGGGTGCGCACGGCGCGCCCCGCCCATGATAAGCGGACAATCCGACGGGGACCGGACACGCCATGTGGCAGTACATCCTGAAACGCCTGCTTCTGATGATCCCGACCGTGATCGGTGCGGCGTTCCTGATCTTCTTTCTGCTGCGCGCCCTGCCGGGAGACGTCTGCGAACTGAAGCTCGGTGGCGAGGGCGCCTATTACGACGAGGAGCAGATCAAGATCTGCCAGCAGAACCTCGGCCTCGACCAGCCGCTGGTCGTCCAGTTCAGCGACTTCGTGGTAGGCCTTGCAACCTTCGATCTGGGCGACTCCATGTGGACCGGACGCCCCGTGCTCGAGGAGATGTCCAAGCGCTTCGAGCTTTCCCTGCAGGTCGCGATCATGGCGACCATCGTCTCGATTATCATTGCGATTCCGCTGGGCACGCTGAGTGCCGTCTATCAGAACACCTGGATCGACTATGTCGTCCGAACGGTGTCCATCGCCGGGATCGCGGTGCCGAGTTTCTGGCTCGGGATCCTGATCATTCTGGCGATCCTCAGTATCTCGGAAGTCTTCACAGGCAGCCGATGGCTGCCACCGTTGGACTACAGACCGCTGTGGGAAGACCCGATGTACAACCTGTCGATGTTGCTGTGGCCCGCGATCGCGACCGGCTACCGATACTCGGCCGTTGCGACCCGGATGACCCGGTCGTCGCTGCTCGAGGTCTTGCGCGAGGACTATGTCCGCACCGCCCGTGCCAAGGGCATGGTCGAGAAGGTCATCGTCAATCGGCACGCGCTGAAGAACGCGATGCTGCCCGTCGTGACCGTGATCGGCATCGAATTCGCCTTTCTCATGGGAGGGCTGGTCGTTACCGAACAGGTCTTTAATCTCAATGGGTTAGGACGTCTTCTGGTCGATAGCGTGACGTTCAACGACTACACCATGACCCAGGGCATCGTGATGACCATCGTGCTGGTGTTCGTGCTGACCAATTTCGTGATCGACCTTCTGTATGCGTGGCTCGACCCGCGCATCCGCTATAGCTGAGGAGTGCTCTGATGACCGACGCGACCTCTGTCGACGACGACGTACTTCCGCCACCGCCAACGATTTGGAAACGGATGTGGAGCTTCGTCAAGAAGCAGCCACTCGGCACCGCAGGCCTGATGCTGGTTGTGATCTTTGTGCTGATGGCGATTTTCGCCGATTTCCTGACAACGCATGACCCCGAGTCGGGCGAGTTTTTCGATCAGTTCACGCGCCCCGGACAGGTGAGCGACGCCAGCGGTCTGTTCTTCCTGCTGGGGGCAGACGAGTTCGGCCGAGATGTGTTCACGCGCATCATCTATGGTGCGCGCACGGCCCTGTTCGTCGGCATCTCGTGCGCGTTGATCGGATCGTTCATCGGCCTGATCCTGGGCGTTGCCTCGGCCTATTTCGGCGGTTGGACCGACACGATCCTGCAGCGGATCATGGACATTCTGATGGCATTCCCGTTGATCATCCTGGCGTTGACAATCGTGATTGCCTCTCGCGCTTTGCTGCAGGGGCTGGAGGTCGAGAACCCGAACGATTACTCGATCTACTTCGTGATCGCGGCGATCACGATCCCGTTCATCCCGAAATGTGCGCGCGTCGTGCGATCGTCGGCGCTGGCGATCCGCGAGATCCCGTTCATCGACGCGGCCCGGGCGAACGGCTTCTCGCACAGCCGCATCATCATGCGTCACATGGTGCCGAACGTGATGGCACCCTTCCTGATCATGCTGACGGCCTTTGTCGGTCAGGCGATCCTGCTGGAGGCCTCGCTGTCGTTCCTGGGCCTTGGCGTGCAGGAGCCGACACCGGCCTGGGGCCTGATGCTGCGTTCGAGCCAGGAGTTCATCCGCGACGAGGCGTTCCTGGCGATCTATCCGGGCCTTGCGATCACGCTGGCTGTGTTCGGGTTCAACCTGTTCGGTGATGCCGTGCGGGATGCTCTGGACCCGAGGTTGCGCTCGCAGAACTGACCGGTCCCTCCGGACCAGTCTGAATATCAGAGCCAGTCGAACGGCGCGGAGGTCACCCTTCGCGCCGTTTCACGTTTGCCGGGATAGGTAGACTTACGAGGAGATCGATGGCGACATGGATGAGGAGGTCCGTCGGGGCCGGATGAGGACAACAACGACGACCGAGGTGAGGAGTGGCGCGATGACCCTGCGCCGCATTCGGCAGAATATCGTCGGTGATCTGTCAGGTGAGGAAAATCACGCAATTCTCCATTAACCGGATAACTCCTCCCGATCCCGGGTCCACCACGCCAGAGCGGCCGAGGCGCAACTGAGCACCGCGGCGACCATCAGAGCCGTCCGAAATAACCCTGTCGCATCGAACATGGCTCCAGCCAGCATGGGCCCGCAGATCCCTGCGAAAGCCCAGGCGGTGAACACCCGGCCATAGACCGGCACGCCTGCGGCAACGCCGAAGCGTCGCGCGATCACGGCCGGATAGGCCGAGATGACCGCACCGTAGACCAGTCCGATCACGCCCAAGGCCCCCAGTGTGGACAGCGGCACGTCCAGGACCAACACGGTCAGGGCGATGCCCGACACCAAGGGTAAGCCAGTCAACAGGATGCGTGCATCCACCCGGTCGGCGAGCCAGCCGCCGGTCAGCGATCCGCCCATGTTGCATATGGCGATGACCATCGGGGCGGCCACCAGCATGGCCTCGGCCACGCCGAGCGTCCGTGCGATCCCGACAGCGTGGCCCATGGTCATCAGACCCGCGAGGACCGCAGCGCCATAGGCGCACCAGAGCATCGCGATCCGTCCGAGGGGCACGGAGAACCGGCCGCTTTCGTCGGCCTCTTGCCGGAACCGTGCGCCGCTCCACACCAGAAGTGCTGCCGAGGCGGCGCCGATGGATCCCAGCACCGCCGCGAGGACCGTCATGGCGCGGGTAACTCCGTCCTGCAATGCGATGTCGAAGCTCGCCGGGAACACGGTCGCGCCGCCGGCATAGGCCGCCGTGATCGCGCCCATGGCCAGCCCTTCACGGCCAGGCGAGACCTGGGCCGAAAGCTGCAAGGCATAGCCGTACCCGGCCCCATTCGCCGCCCCGAAGAGAACGCCGTAACCCAGCCAAACCAACGGCAGTGCGCCGCCCTGCCCCGCCAGCATGATACCGATCACGCCGACGGCCGTAAGGCAAGCCACCAGACCGGCAGCAGAGGTGGCGGCATAGAACCTGTGCCCGATGCTGACCATCGCAGCGATTGCCACAAGTGCGAGAGAGTAGATCGCGCTGACCGAGGCCACCGATGCATCGAACCGTACGATCAGCGGGTCCACCAGCACCGAGAACGCATGGACCGAGCCGAGCACGAAGGACAGAAGCGCCAGCGCCGTCAGCGTCACCGGGGCGCGGGCGGGATGCATCTCAGCCCGGGCCCGTGACGCCGGCCTCGGCCAGATCGTTCCAGACCTGTTGCCCGGTGATCTGCCCACCGCGTACCTCGAACCGATCGATGAAGCGGATATCTTCGAACGGCGTGCCGTCCGGGGTTTCGCCATAGAGCGTGCCGGTCACATAGACGGCGACGGTCTCGCCCAGGGGCGCTTCCTCGACCCGCTCGATCCGTTTGCCGATGCTGCGATAGCGCGGGGCGGCCCAGGCCATCAGATCGGCAAAATCGCTGAACCGGGTGGGTCCGGGAAAGGCCATCTCGAAGCCGTCGGAGATCAGGGCCTTTGCCCGCTCAAGCTCGCGTGCGCCGCGCGCGTC
>ERZ1740062.17-NODE-17-length-142541-cov-15.370331_pt1 | contig 142541 bp, 106 predicted proteins | sample MGYA00581741_ERZ1740062 | MGnify/ENA primary metagenome ERZ1740062 (study PRJEB43018, sample SAMN04849747) | marine metagenome | isolation source: floating plastic debris | place: Pacific Ocean | collected 2008-09-01 | study: EMG produced TPA metagenomics...
ACCTACGTAATCCCGTCCGAGACCGTTTGCGTAGCATGTCCGTTAGGACTTTCCGGCAGGCGACGTATAAGCTCTATCGAGCAGACTTCGTCAACGCTACGCGTTTGCGTTAACTACGTTATGCTACGCAAACGCGTAGCGTGCTCGTGCTTAGCTTATGCTTCCCTGCACTACGTGACCGTCGCTTCGGACAAATCTTCCTTGCGTAAGTCCTGGTGCTTTCTTGCTAAGTCCTAGGTAAATTATTGTTACAATTGCCTAAATTCTGTACATGATACAGAAATATGTATGTTTTTTTAATACGTCTTCTTATGCGGGTGATTGATAATTAATAACTGATAATTTGCTGGTTATGATATACTGCCATCGCTTCCGCTACGCGGTAAGCTTGGGTCTTCCTCAAAAGGATAAACAAAAGATAAATTTACTCTCTTGCAAAAGGTTATTACTCATGGCTGAAGCTCGGATTGGGATTATTGGTGGTAGTGGTTTATATAAAATGAACTCCCTCACAAATGTGAAGGAGATGATAATCAATACACCTTTCGGTTCACCATCAGATGCAATCATTTTGGGAGATTTGGAAGGAGCAAAAGTAGCCTTTTTAGCCCGTCACGGTCGTAATCACAAACTATTACCTTCCGAGTTACCTTTTCGTGCCAATATTTATGCGATGAAGGAACTGGGGGTTGAATATATTATTTCAGCTAGTGCAGTAGGTTCCCTCAAAGAAGAAGTCAAACCATTAGATATGGTAGTCCCAGACCAATTTATTGATAGAACAAAAAGCAATAGGGATTCTACCTTTTTTGGTAATGGGATAGTTGCCCACATTGCTTTTGGTGACCCAGTATGTAAAAATTTAGCCGCTATTATTCAAGATGCGATCGCGTCCCTAAATTTACCTGATGTAGTTTTACATTGTGGTGGAACTTATGTCTGTATGGAAGGACCAGCATTTTCCACTAAAGCTGAGTCAAATTTATATCGCAGTTGGGGTGCAACAGTGATTGGGATGACTAATTTGACCGAGGCGAAATTAGCGCGAGAAGCAGAGATTGCCTATGCAACATTAGCATTAGTTACAGATTATGATTGCTGGCATCCTGACCATGATAATGTAACTGTAGAAATGGTTGTAGATAACTTACAGCATAATTCTTTGAGCGCTCAAAAAGTCATCCAACATGCTGTTAAGCAATTACATCAATCTCCTCCCGAAAGTGATGCTCATTCTGCATTAAAATATGCTATTCTTACTCCATTAAATAAAATTCCTACTTCTGTAAAAGAAAAGTTAGGAATTTTGTTGACAAAATATTTGTGAGATGTAATGACAATTGGGAATGAGGAATAGTGAAAAGTTATCAATTACCAATTACCAATTACTAATTACCAATTACTAATCATCAATTATGGTTTAACTAAGGAAGGTTTGAGCTTGTTGTATTGAGCTAAGACTTTCCTATTTTTATTCAGAAGCCAAAAAATTATTGCGAGTAATGATACTCCTCCCCCAACTAAAGGCAAAATGGCAAGTAGATGAAGAATTCCTTTGTGTAAACTAACACCTATTCCTGCACCAAACAGGACTGCAAAAAATGCCAAAACTTGGGCAAATATCATAGAAAACCTCTGAGATAAATGGTTTCTCAATACTGTTCCAGCAACACAACCGACTAAAAATCCTGCCGTGCTTCCACCTAAAAAACCAGCAACCATATCAAAGTTTAATAAAAATCCGGTAACTGTAACAACCAAAGTTAAAACTAATGTTGCTCTAGAAGAAAATTTAAATAGCTCGGTTTCGTTCCATCCAATAAGGGAACCATTTAGCAAACCAGCCAAAAGACCTAATACAGTTCCCAGTATTCCCCAAGTATCTGTGACTGGAAGCATATAGGTTGTTATACCAATAGACGCGATCGCTGTACCAATAATTATAGCTATAGAGGTATAGGGAGGTTTGGAAATTTGTAAAGATGGAGTTGATATAGTTAAATTAATAGTTTGAATATCTCGATCGGAATTAGTTTTTAATAATAATTGACGATGATAAGTTTGAGATGCCATTAATTTTCCTGTATCAATGTTAATTTCGCATCTGATTCGATTACCTTCAAATTTACGCGGCTTGATATTAATCCAATTATTTAAACTGTTAGAGGAGTTTTTCATATCTCCAGGATGGGGCTGAATTTCCCAATATCCTTGAAGTGTAGTTTCGGGAACAAAATTATTAATTTTAACTGTGTCTATTAAGTGTTCCCCTAAAAATTTTGCTTCTAGATTAACCTCTTGGGTATCGAGCTTTGCTTCCGGTTGTCTTTGAGTATCTATACTATTTAAAGCTTTTAAAGCCTCTTCAGCATCTTCGTAGCGTTCTATAGCTTTGGAATGGGTTAACTTCTCCAACCAGTTAACAAAATATAAGCTGACATCTTCCGATACATATTTACGAAAGTTAATATCGCCAGTAGTATTAATGAACTTATGTAATTTTGTAGATTCAGTTTCAGTTAGCAAACTAATAATACTTACACCCAGAGCATATAAGTCTGTAGCTTTATTGAGAGAACGGTTAGCAATTTGTTCCCGGGGTTGAAAAACATTCGGCACACCAGTATATGCAAGGGTGGTATTCTGAGACTCACGGGTTAAATCAAATCCCACTAAGTAAACGCGATTTTGAGAGTTAATCCAGATATTTTCTGGTCTAATATTTCTATGTACGATTGCTGGATTTTCGTTTTGTAAATCGACTAGAATATCTAAAACTTCAGTGGCAATATACTTCAGTCGGTCTGATGTAATATTTTTTATATGACTCAGTGGAGTTGCTTTTTTATATTCCTGAACCAGACAAATGCTTGTAGATGTTTCAAAAACTTCTAAGAAACGACCAATTCTAGGATGAATTAATTCTAGTAAGGCTTGAATTTGCTCCTGATTAATTTGTGCAACTTCACCTGCATATTTAAGATAGCTAAACTCTTCAACAATTACAGGTTCTTTAGTTTCCACACCAACCGCTAAATAAGCTGCTCTATGTGTTTCATCACCTCTATCTAAGGTACGATGAATCTGATAACCATATTGTGAAAAATCCTGCTGTAAATCATTCATGACACCCTTACTGAAATAGTCTTTACTTATTAAGCCCAAAATGGTTAAGAAAATGACTATTAGAATTAGGAAATCATTGAATTCTTATAAATGATTGAGAATTGAGAATTTAATTCTGCATTTTGGCCCCCAAGAGGATAATATGCAGAAATTTTATAGTTTTTTCTCAATTAAACTACTTGATAAACAAAATTCAGACTAGCCCAATGGTTTACATCCAAGCCGTATGAATCCGCTGATAAATCATTGTTACTTTCATTCATGCTTGCCTTGTGTAAGTCCTTTAAAACTGCTTCAGTCACTTCGACAGGATTGGATAATTTCAGTACCTGTTCTTGTCCATTCCCAACATAATTATTCTTTTCTAAAGCTTGAAGAGTCTTACTAAAAGGAGCAGTGCTAAAAATTAACTGTGTTTCACACCAAGAAACTAACCCCTTTGCAACCCATTCAAAACCAACAGTGGTTTGAGGAATAATTCGCGACTCCTGGGGATTAATAACTACATTTTTAAGTAAAATTTGCGTTCGAGAATCCTTCACTTCTTTATCCTGATACCAAGGATATAAAGCGATCGCATCTCTATTAGCATCTAAACCAAGTAGCATTATGTACAGTGGAGTATCACCTTGATTTTGTACTCGATAATGCATTCGGCTACCAATAGGTACAGTCAAGATATCTGCTGGTAAAGATCGTGGAACACCATCTTTATTAGTTTTAGTTTTTTTAACAGATACAGATCCCGTTTGACGTTGGACTAGTACCCGTGGTGATAAACTATTGTTAATTTCCAAACAAGCTTTCACTTTTAAAGCAGAAGAAGTCTCATTGTCAGTGAGTCTCCACATTTTAGCAGATCTGAGGCTATTAAGCTTAGCTTCTAAGCGCTGTACAGCCAATTTTAAAGCTTCACCTTCTTCTCCAACAGTATTGGGAATCAGTTTGCTGCCCAAAGAGAATAAACCATAACGATTAGGAGAAGCCATGATAGAAATGCTAGTTGGTAAATCCTTCGCTTGGCTAGATGGTAGTTTACCAAATACATAATCTGCTGGTTGTTCTCCAGCAATAACAGTAGATATATTCTCAAATCCAGCAAAAGCACTAGTCGCATCTACCCTTTCAATTCTCTTAAGTTCGTGATCGAGAGCAACGACTAAATCAATACTATGGGGTAATACCCGTAAATTTTCCCTAATAAATTGTCCCCGTTTGGGGTGAAAATCAGTATTTTCGCTGATACTATAAACATCAGCTTTTGCTGTCAATCCAGAACGCGATCGCAAAATTAACTGAGTATTCTCATTTTCATTTATTACGGAAAATCGGGAATTACTATTTGCATATTCTAGAAGTTGTGGGGCGATTCCCGCTAACAGTAAGTCTACGACTTTACCATTGTCTTCAATATCAGTAATTACCCCTTGAGCACTTTTAGAATTAGAAATAAGATAATTTTTATCGAAAAGTACTTTTTGCTGAAATTTTTGGGGTTCTAGCAGAGTCGGTTGCTGTTGAGCACCTAAGAGTTGGATTCTAGCATTGATACGAGAAAGACTAACTTGAACGGTTTTAGCAGGAGTCGTTTCCCACAAATACTGGGTAAGAATATAAGTAAACAAACCAGCAGTAAAACCAGAACAGGGAATCTCTCTAGCTAATTGCTTGGAATTAGAAGCAGCAGCCAATAGAACAGGAGGAGCCTTAATAATAGCTTTTTCCTTCATTTGCTTTTGAAATTCTAATTCCTCCACAGCAATTTCCGCAGACCCCGGTGTTTGAAAGACTCGCATCCCTAAACCTGTAGGTAAACGAGTTCCAGGAGCAGAAAAACTAGTATCCAAAATTGCCACAGTTTTTTGAGCACTTTGCGATCGCAGCAACCACAGCAAAGTATCCTCAAGTAGATAATCGACTATTTTTCCATTTTTGGGATTGTCTTTATGGCTATCTAAATCAGAAGTTATCAGAGCATTTTCGCCCGTTTCGATCAAATTACCCACTTTCATGCGACTGCCGTAGCCGCTAAAGTGGAACATAACTATGTCTTCCGGTTTAGCTTGTTGAGTAATATGCTCAACAAAAGCAGTTTCCGTAGAATCTCTACTAGCTTGCTCATTGGTTAAACATAAAATGTCTGACGGATGGAAACCAAAACGATGAATTAACAGTTCTTTCTGCAATTCTACATCCGTCAGACAGCCAAACAATTCAGATCGGCTGGAATACTTATTAACACCTACTAACAAAGCCAACTTACGGGAAGTGGACTGTGCTAAAGCTTGATAATAGCGGTTTCCATAGGAAAACCATTCGGCTTCAGCTATCCCCAACGCCGCGAGTATCGAGCCAAATCGTTGTAAAAACGAACGCCGTTTCATCATCGAGCTCATCAACCCTCAATCTATCCGCTATCAGCTTAAATGGCGGTAGTCTGTCGTGTAAAGCTAGACAATATACTGTTTCAAATGCATTTTGCATTTTAAGCCTTAATTAGGGTTTGCATTGCCCTTACTAATTCTGCTGCAACTTCGGGACGAGAAAATTCTGCTGGTGGTGAGTCTCCTCGACGAAGCATCTCTCGAACCTTAGTACCAGAGAGGTGTATACGCTCCTCTGGAGAACTCGGACTAGTTTTACTAGTTGCCATTTGTTTGGTGCGAGTGCAGTAAAAAGCGTGTTCAAATTTCATTGGTACAATACCCAATTCTTCTGATGAAAATTCATCAAAAATATATTGAGCATCATATGTACCGTAGTAATCACCAACCCCTGCATGGTCCCTTCCAACTATAAAATGGGTACATCCATAGTTTTTACGAATTAGGGCATGGAAAATTGCCTCACGGGGTCCAGCATAGCGCATAGCTGAGGGATTAATAGCCAAAATCACTCGTTCATCAGGATAATAGTTGTCCATCAAAATTTCGTAACAGCGCATCCGTACATCAGCAGGGATATCATCAGACTTGGTTGCTCCCACCAATGGATGTAGAAACAAGCCATCTACGGTTTCTAGAGCGCATTTTTGAATATACTCATGAGCGCGGTGAATAGGATTGCGAGTTTGGAAACCTACAATAGTCTTCCAGCCTTTTTCTTGAAACATTTTTCGAGATTCAGCAGGGTCAATTTGATATTTAGGAAACTGTGGATGAGCATCTCTAGTTAACAACCAAACATCTCCAGCCAAATTAACCTCGCCTTGGCTGTAAACTACTTTTACCCCGGGATGTTTTTCCTCATCGGTTTTGTAAACATTAATGGCTTCTTTTTGTTTGTCATAGCTGTATTTCTCGCTTAGATGCAAAACCCCAATATATTCTCCTTCCGGGTTATCTAAACGAATATAGTCACCTTCTTTTAAGGACTGGGCAGTTTCTTCAGTGACTGATAAGGTAATTGGAATTGACCATACTGTGCCATTCGCTAACCGCATCTCAGTAACTACACGGTTATAGTCTGCTTGGTTCATGAAACCAGTCAAAGGACTAAAACCACCTATTGCAATCATCTCTAAATCGGATACAGCTCTGGCATCAAGCTGTACTTTTGGTAAATCCTCAGCTTTAGAAAGAAATTCTTTCTTTTGCTCTGCTGTTGCAATACGATTTATTAACTGTCCACCGTGAGCAGGAATACTGTCTGAAGTGTGACTCAAAATACTACCTCTTTTTCCTCAAATTACAAATTTTGGATTAATTATTTATTAATCTACCAAAATGCAGACAATCTGGAGAATTTACAGAGCTTAGGTTTTGATTGTGAACTTTTTATCTTCTGGAATTAATAATTCAGATGGGACAAAAATAGCTTTATTTCGTTACATTATCAGCTATCTCTACTTTTAATTTTTTTTAAATTCTTTTTTGAGGTAATGTATTTTTAATTACTTATCTTTAACTACTTGTATAAATAAATCGTCCTCTCGTCGAGTTGTTCCAGAGGTAAATTTAGCTTTTGACTAATCGTAAACTTTACTCGTGATAAATCTGTAGTGGGTAACTGAAATTGCGATCGCTCAATTTTTTCAGTTGTTTTCTTGATGTACACTCTGCAAAATCCCAGTTCTCGGAAAACTTTGACTTTAATAGAAAAAATTTGTCTATCTGGATTAGTATAATTAGCTACTGTTCTAATTTCTTGGGGTTGAATAAAGACATTAGCAGAATGTTTAAATATATGCTGGGTAGCTAAATTTGCAGCTAACCAAAACAATAGACCCAATACTGGTAGGGGCAACCAAAAATCTATCCCTAAGTATTTTAAAAATTGCAGTTGTTTGAATTTCAACATATTAATTATCAAAGCCTAAGTTAAAAGTATTTCTAAATATTGCTTTAAAAATAGGTTTGTCTATAACGACCTATAAAAAATTAGTTGATTTCTGGGGATAAGGACTTTCTGCCAAAAATCTTTAATAAAATGCTGTGTAAATAGCCATTATTCGGGAGCAACTCAAATCATTATTGCGTGGTTACCTGATTTTGGTATAGGTTCTTGGATTATAAATAATTCCTCTTTCCTAATTAGTGATTGATATTTAAAAAAACTTACTTCACCAATACAAACTTTAATAGCCATATAGCTAAAAAATGAAATTACAATCCTATTCTCAGCGAGAAAATCATTACTTAAACATATAACAATATAACTAAAAATATTAATTAATACTCATTCTTGCTTTCAATTTCTAGAGCAATGTATCGCAAATTACATATAATTTATTGTTAAGCCAATAGGTAAATATTCCCTTAAATAAATCTGATAAATATTTCTTTATCTGAGGAACTATGCTGATTTAGTGCTTGTCTTCCGGTATAGTTTTGCATGGGTTTGATATTTTCTCAAGCAACCGAAATAAAGCTTTATACCGTAATGTGAGTAAATCAATAGTATAAGACAAAATGACTAATCAGGGTTATAAACTTTCTCAGCAGAAGAAAAAATTTCTCTCTAGCAATAATAATCTCAGGACTATTTTGAAATTACCATTAGGATTATCCGCGCTGTTACTAATATCAGGTGGAACATCATTATTACCAATAACCGCCAACGCTCAAAACATTAGTCAAAGAACTGCTTCATCTTTGATCGCACAAGCACCTGCTACTCAAAATATCATTTACGTTAATTCTGAAACCGGAAATGATAGTGAAGGTGCAGGAACTACTCTATCCAGTGCTTATAAAACTATAACTTTTGCTTTACAACAGGCTCAACCAGGCACATTAGTCCAGCTTGCACCAGGTACTTATAGTGCTGAAACAGGTGAAACTTTTCCATTGCAAGTTCAAAGCGGTGTTACCCTCAAAGGTGATGAATCCAGCAAAGGTCAAGCCATTGTAATTACTGGAGGAGGTGCTTACGTCAGTCGTACTTTTGCTAGACAAAATATTACTATTCTTGCTGGTAACAATTCTGTAATTAGTGGTGTTACAGTTACCAATCAAAATACACGAGGTACAGGTATTTGGGTAGAATCAACTAATCCAACTATTCAAAATAATACATTTGTTAATAGTAAGCGCGAAGGTGTATTCGTTACTGGTACAGCTAACCCCAAAATAGAGAATAATTTATTTTCTCAAAATAGTGGTAATGGGGTTTCTGTTGCTAAGTCTGCACAGGGAGAAATTCGCGCCAATGTATTCCAAAATACAGGATTTGGTTTAGCTATCGGTGGAACTTCTTCTCCTTTGGTAGTAGAAAATCGCATTGTAGACAATATAGACGGAATTTTCATTTCCAATTCTGCTAAACCTAAGTTACGTAAAAACGTAATTGAAAATAATCAACGAGATGGAATAGTAGTTATCTCTAGCGGTCTACCCGACTTGGGTACAAATGAAGAACCTGGTGGTAACTTTATCCGTAATAACAAGCGCAACGACCTTAATAATGCAACTCGTGGTACAGTTATTGCCATCGGGAACGATATCGACCAAGAGAAAATTGCTGGTCAAGTAGAGTTCGTCGCTGCACAAGTAGAAAAACCGGTAGGTGAAACTACCGCTTTTATTGATGTACCAGCAGGTTACTGGGCAAAAAGCTATATTGAAGCTCTATCTGCTCAAGGTGTGATTGCTGGTTTTCCCGGCGGTCAATATAAACCAGATGAACCGGTAACTCGCGCTCAATTCGCAGCAATCATCAATAAAGCTTTTTCCCCCCAAGCTAAACGTACTGCAATCAATTTTAACGACGTTAGTCGTAACTTTTGGGGTTGGGAAGCAATTCAAACTTCTTATAAAGGAGGTTTCCTAGCTGGTTATCCCGGACAAGTTTTTAAACCCCAACAGCAGATTCCTAGAGTCCAAGTACTGGTTTCCCTTGCAAATGGTCTGGAATTAAGTGCAAGCGATCGCAATTCCCTTTCGTTTTACAATGATGCTTCACAAATTCCCAACTACGCTAGAGACCCAGTCTCAGCAGCAACTACCAAGCAACTAGTTGTTAACTATCCTAGCCTCAAAAATTTAAATCCTAATCGACAAGCTACAAGAGCAGAAGTTGCAGCCTTCGTCTATCAGGCTTTGGTAAATGCTGGACGCGCTCAAGCAATACCTTCGCCCTATTTAGTGAGGGTACCTAACTAACCTCTGAAACTTTCTGTCTTTTTAAATAATTAATAAGCGTCATACTCTAACATTTCGAGCCATGACGCTTTACCAACTAAACTTTTGTATCCTTCTCCCGACTCCAGAGAAATATCATCAAAGCTACTACTCCCAACTGTAGAGCTAAATTAGGTAAAGTAGTGCTAATATCCTTTTGAGCTAGTAATTGTAGAGTGAAAATAAATGCCCCCAGCATCCCAGAAGCTGCAAATGCAAGATACATAAACTTTCGCAATCCTTTATAGGGGGCTTTTGCTTCTGCTTTTAGACGAGCATACTGTTCTGAAGTGAAGCAATTTTTGCTATTTTCCTGTTTCATGATTTATACTTGTACATCGTATATGCCGACGTGGCTCAGTGGTAGAGCAATCCACTCGTAATGGATAGGTCGCGGGTTCAAATCCCGCCGTCGGCCTTTTGTAGTTAGCCTTTTATAAGTGAGCGTTAACTTCCTTGAGAAAACAGTTAGTCAAAAATAATTTTTAAAAACAAACTTCTCAAAAAAATATTTTCTATGAGAAATCCTACAACGTAATGATACAAGTTGTGCACAAATTCAATTGCAGCTTAGGCTTTCTCAAGTTTTTGAGTAAATCTTAATTAATTATGGTATTTAACAAGAAAGTATTGGCATGCCTTCCTTGTAATCCTTATAAATGAACTTGTTTGAGAATTATCCGATTTCTTCCTTCAGCTTTTGCCTGATAAAGAGCTTTATCAGCCGTTTCTATCAAAGTTTGAGGCGCTGCTAAAGATTCTACCCATGGAATAACTGTAGCTACACCTAGACTAAGAGTAACATAATTACTAACGGAAGAACCGGTATGAGTAATCTGCTGTTCTCTAATACTAGCCTGCATAGCTGCTGCAACATGAACTGCTCCAGGAGCATTAGTATTAGGCATAATTACAGCAAACTCTTCACCTCCATAACGCGCTACTAAATCGGAATTTTTTTGTGCAGTCCCTCTAAGTACTCCAGCAACCTTTTGCAGACATAAATCTCCCGCAGGATGACCGTATTTATCGTTATAAAGCTTAAAAAAATCTATGTCACATAAAATTAAAGATAAAGGCGATGGCACATGGGTGCCCGCCGTAGGCGATCGCTCTTGTGCTAAATTCATCCACATGGAATTTAAATAGTGGTCAAAGCGACGACGATTCGCAACTCCAGTCAAACCGTCCATATTTGCTAATTCTTGTAGAGCTTGATTGGCAGATTCTAACTGCTTATAAAGCTGTGCTTGTTGTAGAAGTCTTTTAACCCTTTGTCGCAAAACAGCCCAGTGAATAGGTTTTGTAACATAGTCGCTAGCTCCTACTGCAAAAGCACGATCTACTGATTCTGGATCTTCTAAACTAGTAATCATAAGTATAGGAGTTCGTTCCCATAAGCTGGAAATAACGTTATTCCCAACCAAAGAATTAGAATCAAAATTAGCAACTGCTAATGCTAAATTATTTCTAGCGATCTGCATTAGATGATCGCAACAAGTGAAACCATCCATAACAGGCATGATGGCATCCATTAGTATTAAATTGGGTTTTTCAACAGAGTATACGTCTAAACATTCCTGACCATTAGCTACATCAATAACTAAGTAACCTTCTTTTTCCATTGCTTCACGCAACATTTTTCGCACAGCTTTATCATCGTCAGCTACGAGGATTAAAGGTTGTTCCCTGCTTATAGATAATGATCTTATGCCTGACATGAATTGCGTTCCACAAAGACTGAATCGGATAAAATTTCTAATTTTAACAAAATAGAATTAATGAGGCTATTTAGCTTATTTGATTAAATCTCGTTGATTATTTAACTCCTATCTATAAAAAAAATAAAGTTATAAGTAGATTTGTAAAAATAATCAAACACTTACATTTATTTGTACAGCTTTATTCAAAACTGAATTTTGAAAGTTTCTTCAACGTAGTTTCCAAATCATCTTTACTCCATTTTTCTAAAGGAGAGGCATTTTTTACTTAAGGCATAGCAAAGTTCACAGTACTTAATGCCTTAATTATGTTGAATTTGAACTACGTTTTCCAGTGAATATTAATTTATATTTCAGATATTTTTTTACAAAAATTCATAGTTTAGATTATCAAATATTTAATATATAAAGATTTAAAAAGACAAACAAATACAGGTGTAGCTCAGAATATATTTTCCAAGAGAAATTTCCGGATTTATAATAAATTTGCGTGTAATATTTGGAGTGAACTTAAGTATAAGTGAATTCATAACAATCGACGTTGCTGAATATAGAGCTTACAAAAATTTATGCAATTAACAATTTTATAGTACATAGATCTCCTCATAATTTAGTACAAAAGAAAAGAGGCGAAGAAGCTACTATTTTATATTTCCCAATTATGGGAGTTTAATTACGATTGTAAGAAAATTTTGAGTACAATGAATTTTCTACAGTCAGAGTTTATATTTTAACTTCTTACTTCTTACATAACCTTCACCATAAGTATCTTTATAGAAGGTCGTAATACTTTTTCCAGCCTAATATTCCATCCTAAATATTAGTGTGATGTTTTTTAGCCAATCCCTTGTTCCAAGCATGACATACTACAAAGCAATGTTTGGCTAGTTTTGCCTATCTTCTGTTGCTTGCTCCCGCTTTAGCTTTGTTTTGAAACCGGCTAGCATCAGAATACATCCTTCACCCTGAAGGCTTAATATACTAATGAGAAGATATTTACTCGTTTGACCTGCTTAACGGTTGCAATTATGTCAGACTCACTTATGTATGAACAAGACTATTTCGTTGTCTTACAAACCAATCAAGCGGAACAGTTTCTTACAACTTCAGAATTACTGGAGAAACTCAAAAGTGTTTTAAAAGAATTACCAGAAGATGAATTACCCCTAGAGTTACAGAATTTAGATTCTTTGGAAACTCAAGCCCAATATTTGATTGACACAAGTTGCGAGTTGGATTTAAAACCCGGAGAATACCTGCAATGGTACGCAGTTCGTTTAGAAAAGTAATATTAATTAAGTAAACCAGACCAAACTAAAACAAATTAATTATCTGCAACTGAATTTTAGTTGTAGATAATTTTAGTCTAAATGTTATATTTCAGAAGCTCTGCTATACGGTGACCTTTGTGGATTTGGATATGCTGGTAAGAGCGAGTTCTATATTATCTTGCTCTGTCTGTGTAACGTCTACCTCTAACCCTGGTCCAAAAAATTTCGTCATTTTTTCTTTTTTCTTTTTCCAAACATCTACAGAAACATCTGGAGATTCAAATTCTAAAATCATGCGGTAACGACCGTCCACATCTTCTTCTCGTAAACCTGTTACGATTGGGAATTCATCTTCAGATGCTCCCAAACCTAGATGAGATACGGAACTATCTAAATGAGAATCTTGACCGTATCTATATCTGGTTATATCTTCTCTAATTTTTTTTTGAGTAGAAGTAGCTTGTTGCTCTCTTAACTCCAATACAGATGGTGGAGTAGGAACAGAAAAAGGTACTGGTTTCAATTCGCTTGTCTTTAGTGCTAATCCTCCTAGCAATAGTGGAATACCGTAAAAAAAACCAGCGAGGTTAAGCGTAGCGTTGTCAACTGCGTAAGCAATAAAACCAATAATAGTTAGAACACTTCCTACAGATAGACCCAGAGTCCCTAAAGAAATTCGGCGCAGCATGATTTTTACTCTAAGATGATTTTAAGATGGTTTCAGTTCTTACTATCATCTGCTATTACATGCAAGTTGCCAAGATATAACTCCTGAAACTACCCTGAAGCTGATATCAAATCTGAAAAACTATAAACTATATTAGACAATCATTTTATATGCTTTAAACTAAATAATAAAATCATCAATGAACTGAGAAACAATATGGATTTACAAATGATTAAAGATAGAGTTGCGGCAGTAGAGAGTAAACGGGAATACTTACTCAATTTGTTAGAGCAACCTAATTTAGGAACTTTAAGAATAGACGTTAATCAAGCTCTAGAAGAAATGGATGAGTTGATAGATGAATATAGACGTACTTTTAATGAGAACGATTCTAACTGAAAACTTCTAATTTAGATAGATTCAGCTAAGTAAGTAGGCACAATTAAGTCTGTGCATGTTTCATTTCGTAAAAGCTGTTTAATAGTTCATTTATAAGCTATTTGCTGATTTTATATTTTGTGACATCAATTGATTTTTTTAACGCCTACCTACTTAGGTGGAGGTAAATCTAAATCATTAAGAAAAGGAATTAAGTCTCTACTTAGCGAAAATTATCATAAATTATTTTTGTAATTTTATATAATTTTCCTAGCAATCTTTCCCAAAACTATTTCCCAAAACTACTTCCCAAAACTATTTTTAGATAGATTAAATTGAACGTAACCTTTCACACTCTCTCTACCTTTCAACGATAAATCAAGGGTTTCAACCATTTTATCGGGGGGAGAGTGAATAACTACAATTGAACTTGTAACCTACATCTCAAATAAAAAGAATAATATAATTTGATTTTAGTTATTGTTTCCCAAATTTTTAATCAAAGTAATTAATTCTCCAGTCGGTATATCTTTCCTACAGTAAGCGTCCCACATTCTCGGAGTATTTTGTTCTGCAGATACATTTTCTTCCAAAGAAGAATATGCAAGAATTCGAGTTCTAGGTGCGATCGCTCTAATTTTTTCTGACGCACTCCATCCATCCATAATGGGCATCTGCAAGTCCAATATAACTATATTGGGATGAGATAGGGTTACAGATTCTATAGCCTCTTGACCGTTACTTGCTAAACCAACTACTTTGATATTTTCTTCTTTAGCTAATGCTAATTGTAGGGTTAAACGAGTTAATTCATGGTCATCAACTATAACAACCTTTAAAACAGAAGGTTCACAGGATAACATTAACATCAAAAAAATGACTAACCTAAGGCAGTAACTTTTATAGTTTATGCGAATATATGCAAAAACTAACTCTACCCTATGGTTGATAAGCATCAAGTATGTTCATAAACATACATAAATATCTTGATATAAACTTTTACTCTTCTTCAAATATCTAAATATAGTCTAAATACTTATGATTATAATATAGTATTAATTTCAGTATTTTTACTTAAAAAACAATAGCAATTTGTACATGAAAATGAAAATTTTTGCGTTATGAATTCCATTCTTTTTAAATAATTTTCACATTAGAAGTTGAGAATTGACTTAGGCAAAGCCAATTCCACTCGGAATAGTATTGTATTGTTAACTTAATATATAGCAGTACTATTTACTAACATTCACAGAGTTCCTTTTAACCCCAATTAAATTAGCACCGACTGGAGCAGACTTTGAAGTCATTGACATAAGGTGATTTTGTGAAATTGCTTCCGTGTGTTCCCCCGGTCTTCTTTGGACGTAGCTACCGTCTGACTGTAATTCCCAAGCTTGGCGATTATCGGCTAACATAACTCCCAGAACTTCCTGTAAGTCTTTGGCTATTTCTTCATCTTCTATAGGAGTAATAGCTTCTACTCTCCGGTCTAAATTACGCGGCATCCAGTCTGCACTTCCAATATATATTTCTTCATGACCGTTGTTGTGGAAGTAAAAAATTCGAGAATGTTCTAATAATCTACCAACAATACTAATGACACGGATATTGTCACTAATATCTTTTAATCCAGGACGTAAACAGCAGATACCTCTAATGATCAAATCTATTTCTACACCTTGACGGGAAGCTTCATACAAGGTAGTAATAATTTGCGGATCGACTAGAGAGTTCATTTTTGCAACAATTCGTCCGGACAAACCATTCTTAACGTTTTCTATCTCTCTTCTAATTAAAGCCAAAAAGCGATCGCGCATATTGACTGGGGCTATTAAAAGTTTACGGTAAGATTTTTGCAGTGAGTAACCAGTTAAAAAGTTGAATAAATCTGTTAAATCTGCTCCTAAATCCTCCCGACAGCTAAATAAACCCAAGTCCGTGTATAACTTTGCTGTTTTTGGATTATAGTTACCGGTTCCAATATGTACATAACGACGAATATGTTCTTTTTCTCGTCGTACTACCATAACTATTTTGCTATGGGTCTTTAACCCTGCTAAGCCATATACTACGTGAACACCGACGCTTTCTAAGCGTCTTGCCCAGTAAATATTATTTTCTTCGTCAAATCTAGCTTTTAGCTCTACTAAAACTGATACTTGTTTGCCATTCTCTGCTGCTGCGATTAAAGCATTGACTATAGGAGAATCACCGGAAGTCCTGTACAAAGTCATCTTAATTGCTAATACATCTGGATCGTGAGAAGCAGATGTAATAAAGCGTACTACAGAAGTAGAAAAAGAATGATAAGGGTGATGTACTAATAAATCTTTTTCTCGAATAACTGCAAAGATATCTTTCCTTTCGTCTATTTTCTCCAGATTTGAACCTCTATTCCCTTCTTTGATCCCCTGAAGTCGGGGATGAACTACAGATGTCCAAGGTATGTCTTTAAGTTCTGGTAGAGGTAAGGACATAAAGTACATTAAATCCCGTAGACCTATTAAACCTTCTACTTCATAGACATCACTCTCTTGCAAATCCAAATCTAATATCAAACGATTTCTAATTAATTCTGGAGTATTAGACTCAATCTCTAGACGTACTGTGGTACCACCTACTCTGCGCTTCCGTAATTCTTGCTCTATTGCTAAGAGCAAATCATCCGCTTCATCTTCTTCAAGTCCCAAGTCCGCATCACGGGTAATTCTGAAGGGGTGATAGTCTTGAATATTCATACCAGGGAACAAGTATTCCAGGTTGTGGGCGATCGCTTGCTCTAAAGGAATGCCTACCCAATTTACCAATTTATCTTTTTGAAAGCCTAAGTCTGATGGTATAGGGATGAATCGGGGTAAAACTTTGGGTACTTTGACTCTAGCAAAAAATTCTTGCTGTGTATCTGGATTGGTCATTACCACAGCTAAGTTTAAACTCAGATTAGAGATATAAGGAAAAGGATGACTAGGATCTACTGCTAGAGGAGTAATAACTGGAAAGATTTGCTCCTCAAAGTAGTTATCCAGATAAGCTTTTTGTTTCTCTGATAAGTCTATATAGTTGAGAATATGAATTCCATTTTCAGCTAATTGCGGTCTGATAGATTGTTCAAAATGGTGCTGTTGCTGATTTACCAGGGGACGTAAGGCAAAACTAATTTCATCTAACTGTTGTTGGGGATTACGACCATCAAAAGTTAATTTACTAACCTTGGCTTCGACTTGTTGCTTAAGGACTGCAACTCGCACCATAAAAAATTCATCTAGGTTCGAGCTAAATATTGCTAGAAATTTTAACCTTTCTAAAAGAGGGGTACGGGGGTCACAAGCTTCGTGCAATACTCTAGCGTTAAATTCTAGCCAGCTTAACTCTCGATTCAGATAATACTTGGGATTACTAAGGTCAATTCGATCGTTTACAACTTTCTTAGACTTCGGCATAATCGCTCAATGGGTAAGATAAACCCAGCCACAACAATTGCTTGATAATAAAATGCTTGAAAATAAATCTCGCTAATAAATATAGTAGATTACTTTTACCTTGATTCATCTACTGATTAGACAGACTTTAATCTAAGTTAATTTATTAACCATAGTCACAAAGTAAAACTTGTTCGTTAATTAACTGGGGAATACCGATCATCACTTTCCCCTCCTTCGTTACAAATTTGTGTAACTATAACTTATTTTTCTCCCTGTTTTACTAACTTTTGCTTCGCAGCAGCAGATATAGGTAATTGTAAATTTTGCTCGTATACAAATTCTTGACTCACCTTGACTCGTCGTTTGGGAAGATTTGTTAAAGAACCAACAGAGTCTTGGGGGGATACACGCAATGTATAGTTTCCTACTGGAACACCATCAAGACGATATAATCCAAATTTATCGGTGTTACCCGATAGTACCCTAGCACCAGCACCATTAATAAGTTCTACCTGTACTTGAGGAATTGGTTGACCAGAGACATCAGTTATTCTTCCTGCTACTCCATATTCGGCTCTGAGGGGAAAATCTAAACGAGTCACAGCAGAACTAGCAACTTCTACTACAGAGCTATTTTTTTGTACTGCAAGTTCAATCGGTAAAGCATCTGCTTCTAATTCAACTACATAAACTCCTTGATTCAAATTACCAATGAAGAAGTTACCTTTATTATCAGTTCTGGCTGTACCAACTAACTTACTTGCACTACTATAAACCCTGACAACAGAACCATCTAATTCAAATTTTTCCTTACTACCATTTACCTTCAGATTACCAGCGATCGCTCCCCGTTCTTTATTAACTCCGCTATATCTGGCAGGAGTAACTTTTCCGGCAGCAAATGATAAATCCGATACTAGAGAGATACTCAAACGTCCATTATCAAAGCCACCAAAACTTCCTTTTGTCCTAGAAGGAATACCTTGATATTCTACTCTAGTAAACAAACCAGGAAGTACCTGCATACTTGCACCAGCAAGAGGACCTATATCACCATCACTGTAGGCTAAACCTAGATTCCAGCTAGGTCTTCGTAAGCTGCGGGAAGTATGACCAAAACCGATGGAATAACGGGGTGCTAAATCTCTGCCAAATTCAGTACCCAGAGATACTTGATAATCGCTATTTAGGTTATATCTTAAATCTGAAATATAAGCATTACCGTAGGTATTCAAAGAAAGTCTAGTACTGCTGTTGGGACGATAGAAAGCATTGAATAAATAGTCTCCGTCAATATCTGGTCTACCGTTCAAGGATAATGTAGAAAAAGGTCTCATCGAGAAAGTTGGTAGTATATAGTTGGCAGAATCACCACTTTGTTCACGATGGCGAGCAATTAAGCCAATATTAAATTTATTACTGAAGCGATATTTTGCCTCTAAGCTGTGATTGTAACGTCCACTAGAATCTTCACTGCTTCGGTAACCTTTAGGTAAAGATTGAGAATTGGCATTAATCTCTAATTTACTTAACTGAATATCTAAATCTGCCGAATAAGCTAAGCGATCGCGAGAATTTCCTACACTAGCAGAGAAGACAACCGGATTTGCTAAACGCCATACTAAACCGGCTTGACTTTGTAAATTATTATGATTAGCCTGTAAGGAACCTTCTAAGGTTAAATTTTTGGAGAGACCTTGACGTACCTGATAAAAACCTACTAAATCACCTTCATTTGAGGAGGTATAGTCATCAAATATTGCATCTTGGACTATATTACCGCTCAATCCTAAACCAGCGAGTTGAACATTACCCTTAGATGGTAAAAGTAAATCGGAAGCATTTAAACGAATTGAACGAATCTCTCTAGGTACTCGTAAATTATTGCGGTCAAAAACTACCAATTCAATTTCATTCCTTTGACCGGTTGGTAGTCTAACATCTATAAATTCATACTTACCATCAAATCCTACCTGCTGCTGAGTTATTACTACACCACCAATTCTCAATTGTACAAAGCTAGCTGGAGGTGCTTGACCGCGAAAAGTTTGTACGGGTCGAGAACGTCTGGATAGTAATTCATTTGCACCGTAACTAGAATTAAAGCGATCGCTAGGTATATTACTGTAACCAAATTGCAATCCGGTTAGGCTAACTCCATTTAAGAGTGGATGTAAACTTACTCTCTGTTTACCTATTTGATAACGTGAAGAACCATTACGTTGATAGAAAAAGTATTCTGATATATTAGGTTGATTATCAAAATCATTATTCATGCGCAGACGAAATGAACCACCAAATAATCTTCCACCTATCTGGGTATAGCTGCGTAAATCAGTATTTCCGCCATTATTATAAATATTTAATTCCTGTTTGAAACTGGAGATACCATTTCTAGGTGCAAAGAACTCTGGATTTAATTCTACATCTAAATCACGAGCTTGTTGACTCCCACCTCTCCAGGGTAAGTCTGCCAGTAATGTTAAGTCGGCAGTGTTTAATTCTATATTGATACTTAGCTTTTCTTTTAATGTCTCTTTACTTAGGTAAGCTACACCTTTAATAATTTTTAGTGCGTCTGTTGATATTTCTACTAATCCTAAAGGTGTTTCAATTTTCAGTTGGTCATCGCTTTTTTCAATCGTCAGTCTAGCGAGTTCTGCAAAATTATCTAAAGGTACATACAGGGTATCGCTTTCCCGTACAATATCTATTGTGCCGATTTCTCGACCGTTAATCATTATGCCTACTAAAAAGGGTTCCCCTGGTCTTTGGGCTAACTGAATTGGAGGATTAAGTGCTATTTCTTTATCTTTATTAATTTGTGCGAGTCTTTGACGAATATTATTAGGAATATTATCTTTTGGTTTATTTTGGGGTTTAGTTTGGGGCTGATTTTGTGTTATGGATTCTTTTTTTTCATCTAAATCTTGGAGTTTTGTGGAAGCAAGCTTGGTACTTATTTGATTATTTATACTAATGTTGCTTTGAGATGAATTTAGAGAATTAGAGATTGATTTACTAATTAGGTCTTGAATTATTGCTATTAGTTTCGCTGCATTTATATTAGTTCCAATTGCAACTTCCTGATTATTATTAATATCTTTATTATCAGAGTTTTGATTTTTAGTTTTTTGGCTCTCAGATTTTGCAATATCAGAGTTGTAATTTTTAGGACTGGAATTATCAGGATTTGAATTATCAGAATTTGAATTATCAGAATCGAGATTACTAGTAATGGTTGGTTTTATAGCTGTAATTTCTTTATTTTGTCTGCTGTCAGACTGATTTTTTACTGGAACTTCAACAGAATTTTCTACTGTTTGATCTACAGATGCATATAAAGAAACATTTATCAGTTCTTGAACAGTTGCTAAAATTTTGCCCATAGTATTTTGTTGAGCTATTTTATCTAATGCGACTGTGGCAGATGAATTTTGTATTTCTATTTTTTTTGATTCTAATTTATTATCTTTATTCTCTGTTATAGGAGGACATGGTACTATATTTTGCTTATTTACAGAAGTCTGATTTACAGTATTATTAACATTAGTCTGACTCGTAACTATTAATTTATTTACAGCGTCTTTTTTTGGTTCTAGTATTGTTGAGTATTTACAGCCAGAGTTAGATTTAGGTTGAGATTTAGATACAGATTTAGATTTAGAAGTAGATTGCCTTAACTGATTTTGCCTATTCTCTATTGACCGAGGAACGCCGGTCATAACTTTCCCACGGTTTACACTACGACGTATTAATGACTCTTGCAGAATTTTTTTAGAAGTTACATTTACTCCATCTTTTGATGATGGAAGTTGTGCTAGATGAGATTCCCCAATTAGATTGAGAGTGACTGCTGGAGGAGTGGGTGGTAAAGCTGCGTAGAACATATTTATGTATATAAATTCTGATAATTCACCAATTTACTGGCTATCAAACTTGAGCTAAAACTCTAGTAAGACAACTATTGTTTAATTGCCTTTTTAGTTATTTTTTAGTTGTTTATTTATTTCTGTAATTATTAATTGATTTTTTGTTGAATATAAAATATGAATTGGTCTAGAAAATTAATGTGTCTATTACGATTCTCATCTGACGTTATACATTATTCTATTAATCCAAAATAATTGGTCTTTTTCTAGGTAAATCTACCCTTTTAGGGCAATTAATTAGGTTGAATTAAATGTAGAATGGGTTAGCATAGCGTAACCCATGATGCTCTCGATAATTTCTAAGAAAATCTTTTCACCAAAGATAAAATTCTTAGGAATAGATTCTTAGTTATAAACACTATTGGGTTAAAGAAGTCAAAGACTGCTTTTGCTTTGAAGGATTATTTGATACAGCAGGAACAGTAAACGGGATACCTTTATCCAGAGGAACTCCACTTAAATCCCCATTAATATCCAAAATATATTTACCAGGTGGTAATTTCTTCGGGATAGGAAGTTCTAATTGACGACGGGTAGAAGGTAAAATCGGATTGATTTGAATAACTCCCGCATTCACAATGTTTGCTGGTAATTGTGATTTTGATTTTCCTAAATTCTCTATTCGTTCAGTAGCTTCAGCACCTGGATATTGCTCAGCTTTCCAGATTGCGTACTGACCTTTTATTCTCACATGAGCATTTCCTTCACTGGAAACATCAAATAAAGCAGCAGCAGTACCATCATCTTTTGTATCTACACTAATTGAATTTAGAGTTCCAACTCTTTTTACTTCTCCAGAATATGCGTAGATTACAACACCTAAACGAGCAATGGTAACAACACTTTTAGTGTTGTTTTTTGCTCTCGCTACTTCCTCAAGATAGAGGATAGCTCTATGCTCTCCAGAATTGGGTTTTACCTTGGGACGAATAGCAAAACGTATTGTTTGTTCTCCACCAGCAGGAATAGTGAATCTTGAGGGAGTAAAAACTATCCACTGATCCAATGTCTGCTCTGTAGACTCTACTACTTTGACTTGATTTTTCTCATCAAGAATCCACGAATGGACATAAGCTCTCATCTCTACAGGTTTTTTAGCAAAGTTTTTAACCTTAAAAGATTGCGATCGCTGCTTTTTATTAATTTCAACTTCAAAACGGGGAGGACTAACACCTACTTCTAGAGCAGTGACGCTGGGTATACCTAGCGTCAAAGCGGTAACTAAACCTAGCGCTATATTTCTAATTGGTTGAAAAGTAATTTTTTGGGAAGTAACTTTTGGGGAATTAAACATTCTAATTTCTCACACACCTTCTGAAAAAACCCTATAGATATTGCAAACTATGTATTTAAAAACAAGTATTTAAAAATAAATACTTCAAAATAAATCTTGCAATAACTATTACCAGTTGCTGTGACGACCAGTAACTATTACAAACAACCACTATCTTTGCGTTTTACACACACTGATAGTTGTCCTCGATAATCAGATTCATTTCCCGTATTAGATAAATTATCGAAGATAAATCTAACACCACCTTGAACTACAACTGTTTTAGTATCCGGGTCGCTAGATACTGTGATAATTGGCAGAGGTTCCAATACAACATTATTAAAAGGACTTCCTTGTGGATTCGTCGGATTAACTGTGTATTGAGCTTCCAGATGTTCTACATCTTCATTACGGACTCTCATTTTCCACAGTTGGGGTAGTTCTCTACTTAAGAACTGATTAAAAGGTACTGGTCCAGTTAATAAGTCCTCTCCAGGGCTGATCATATCCTTGTCACTTGCAAAAATATCTAACGGGGAAATATCTAACTGTTGTGCAAAAGAAAGCTGATATATTCCTGGTGGATCGGGAGGTGGTGCAGTTTGTGCGTAAGTTGGTAACTGGGGTAAAGCTAAAAGTGTTGCAACCACACCCCAGCAATTTCTCAAATTGATTTGAGGAATCATTATCTCAATATCGATATTTGCATGGCAGGCTGGAAGCAGGCAAGAGTGCCTGCACTCCTAATAATAATGCTGATAATTAGCTAAAAAAACTAGTCAAAAAATCAACTGATTCTAATTTGACTAACTTAAAGTTGAGCTAATGCTTCTACTTTAAGTACACCACCTGTATATTGACCGGGAGAACTAGCATTAGTCAGATCAAATGTGATATCTGCACCACCAACAATAGGATTTATTGGACTAGGTGTACCAGTATTCTCACCTGTTGCAACTACATTTGTTATTTGTGCTTGAGAAAAACCATCTGTGTTGGTCAAAGTGTCTTCCGTAGCTGTAACTGTTACATTTACAGCATTAGAATTAGAACCCCAAACTGCAAATAGCTCTTTGACCTCTTTTGTTACCTGGGTTTGGCTTCCACCAGAAAAAGTAGGGTTTGTTTGATCAATTGCAGTGCTACCATCTGTTGTCGTGTTAACACTATCAAAATCTTTATCGGCAGCACCTAAATCACCTTGAGTAATTTGTAGGCTAACATTACTAAAGGTACGTAAATACATTGTTGGTTGAATAGTAATATCAACTTGAACTTCTTGCTCTACAGCATTTGCAGGTGCGCTAATAATTGCACTTCCGATAGCAGCTACACCAGCAATAATTCCTAAAAATTTCTTATTCATGTGAGTTTCTCCTGAGTATTCCTATTCTCAATTCTGGTAAGTTTGATTAACTCTTGCTTTTTACTTGCTTTGTCCAAATCCATTGAACGGTATTAATAATACTTGGCTTGCTTTGACTAGCCAGTTCGTGACTTTCACGAGAAAATCAGTTGGATATTACTTTAAAATTAAAAAAAATATTATCCTTTGATTTATCACCTCCACATAATCAATATAGAAAACTTTTTTATCTCGTTAATAGTTTGGAAAAATATGGTAAAGGCTCCAAGAAAATTAATTTATTCTTATATCATGAAGCCACTTCAACCATTTGGTTATTGCTATTCCCATACTTATTGCAATTCCATCTATGAAGCGTTTTGCAATTTATATCTACCATTAACGAGTAGGACAAATATTTTGCAAATAAATGCTTATAATCTATTCTTTAACAATATATTTTGAGTAACTAAAACTAGCATTGTTAATACTTATAAGCTAAAAAATAAACCAAAAAAAATATAAATTAAGATAAATTTTAAAATTCCCCCCTGTTCATCTTTGGGGTATAATTTTCATTCTAATTTATAAGTTTGAATTGGAGCACAGCCACCGATTGGGAAAAGCCGGTCAATGTAATCTACATTCAGTAAACTCAAAATATATTAAAGCTAGAAATATATTCAGATATTTGTCATTCATCAGTAGATATACAAGTAATTTTTTATGATAAAAATATTATGAAGACTTTATTTATCATCTACGAATATTTTTTACCGACATTGTGACCGAAAATAGACCACATGTAAGGATTAATAACTAATAAAAATTGACTTGTACTTAAACAATCTCCTATGAACGTTTTCACATCAAGAATGTAACCTGTCTTATTCGAGGAATACTTCAGTAGTAATATGGAATTGCCAATGTAGTTGTAATATTTAAGGTAAGTAATAACACCAGTATCAAAGTAAATATACAATCTCCATAACATGGTTTGATTTCAGTATTAAGATTGCCTTTAACTGTAAAAGCGTTATTGAGTTGGATTAACAATTTGAGAGTACAATCTGAATCTGAACGGCAGTTGTATTTGATACTAAAAGTTTTATTGAAGCTGTCAGGAATTTAATATAAATTCATATACAAGAAGTTGACATTGGTTCTAAATGTTTCAAGCAACTCGTCGTCGTCTTGCAATTTGGTATACAGCCGTAACTGCTGTACTGTTGATTTTGTTCGCTAGTGGCGTGTATTGGTATGTCCGCACCACCCTGATAGAAAGAATTGATGACACTTTAAATCATGTAGTAGAAGTTGTAGAGCGTTCGCTCTTAGCGGGTGTGGATACACCATCGCTCTTAGCGGGTGTGGATACACCATCGTTAACCATAGAAACTGACGATGGTCGTCGCCAAATCAAAAAACTTAATCTTAACTTTCTAACAAAATTTCCAGATAATGCCCAATCCGTAGAAGACGACCGCATAGATTTAGAATGGTTTAGTCCTACAGGTAAACTGATTTGGTCAACTTTCTCAAAGCCATTAAATATTCCGCTGCATCCCAATCGTACTGGAGAAACAGTTAAAATTAATACAGAGGATGAATATGCTACTGATTCTTCTTTACTATTACGTCAAGTAACCCAGAGATTGGAAATTGGTAGACAGGTCTTAGGCTATCTTCGGGTTAGTCATCCTTGGTTTGAAGTGACTAAACCTAGTCGTCAACTGATATTTGATTTAGCATTAGGTACTAGCTTAATGTTGTTATCAGTAGCTGCTAGTGGCTGGTTTTTATCTGGGAAAGCAATGGAACCTGTGGGGGAGTCTTACGAGCGTCTCAAGCAATTTACTGCCGATGCTTCCCATGAACTGAGAAGTCCCATCGCTCTGATTCAAACTAATATTCAAGTTGCGATCGCTGATTTGGATTCAGCAGAGGGTGAGGGGATAGCACCACTAAACTATAGTCATAATTTAAAATTAATTGAAAAGTTAACCCAGCGTTTGGGTAAGTTAGTTAATGATTTATTGTTTTTAGCACGACAAGATAGCGGTACTAATAAGAAAAGTTTTTCTACTTGTCCAATAGATGCATTACTCATGGAGGTTGTGGAAGAACAGCAGCTACTAGCTGTAAAAAAAGATATCAGTTTGAATTTAAATTTTATCGATGCTTCCGAAGATATACAAACAACACCCGAAATTCTAGAGACTTGGTTTTCCCTAACAGGTAATTGGGAAGAACTAGCACGGTTATTTACAAACTTGATTGGTAACGCTTTACAATATACTCCCAAGGGAGGAAAAATAAATGTGGAATTAGCAAGAATAGAAATATTTAATAGGATGTCGGGACTTCGTCACCACCGCAATAGTCATCCCCAGCTACAAATCAAAATAAGAGATACGGGTATCGGAATCCCACCAGAAGTCTTACCGCGACTGTTTGACAGATTTTATCGAGTAGACCCAGCACGTACTCATCAAAAGACTGATTTCGGCAACAAAAATACTACAGGTTCAGGACTAGGACTGGCGATCGCTAAAGCTATTGTTGACAAACACCAAGGTCAAATTCAAGTAAATAGTATTCTTAATCAAGGCACTACCTTTATTGTGACTCTTCCTTGCTCACAAACAAGTCTGAACTAAGTTAAAAGAAAACAAATACAACAAAACTAAAACAAAACTAATACTACCGATTCTGATCCTCGGAAGCAAATAAATCTGGATCGAGATAATTGATTCTAGCCATCGGACTAAGAGCACTCAGAACCTGAGCACCGTAACTACGATTAGTAACGCGAGTATCGAGTAAAGCTACTAAACCTTTACTTTCTCTTACAGGTGCGATCGCTCGCTGTAATTCTTTGAGAGCTTCAGGTAACAAATATAAACGAAACCAGTCTTGATGATTTTGTTTGTAGCGAGCAACTCTCAAAGCAACTAGAGGATGTTCTAAAGAAGGTAAAGGTAAAGTCGCAATAATTAATAATTCTGGGGTTGGCAAAACTTTTTGATTCTTTTGCCAATATTCCCAACCGCTAATTAGAATACCGTTTTCTTCTAAACAAGTTTTTTCTACTTGGACTCGCGAACCAAATTCTGATGCTAATATTGCTCCTGCTCTAGATTTCAGAGGCACATCGCCGATTAAAATAACCACTAAGGCTGATGATGTTGCACTTAAACAAAGTAGACTGCGAACTTTATTTATAAATTCTGCTTGATATTGAGGGGTATTAGGTAAAGGGAAACGATTAGGCACATATAATGAAATTGCTTCTGCTTGACTATCACTAGAAAATTTTAAGCAAGTCAAGTCACTTAATCCCATTTGCTGCTGAAATACAGGTGCTTCTGTCTCAGATTCAATCGCACTACCAATTAGCACTACTGGCTGACGTTGCCAAATTGGAGAAAGAATAGAAGCTAATTCTGTGGGAGCACAATGAAGACTGAATAAGCCTTGACGACGAGAAACTGTTACCCATTTCAAAGGAGACACGGGGATATTTTGTTTTTTATTACTAAGTAAAGAATCAACCGATTGATTACTACTTTGAAATATTTTAAAGAATTTCTGCCAATTCTCTGGCAAGTGTTCGGGTACAAATTCTGAAAATAATCGACTTAAAATTTCTTCATCATTTTCAGTAACACCATAACATTCGTATGGATTCGCTGGATGTTGAAAAAAATTTTTCGTCAACTCTACTCTTGCTGCTCGAATTTTTTCGCTGTGATTAGGATAAGCTAACATCAGCTCTTCCCAATCCTGAGCTTCGATAGTTATTGTTAAATATTGACGTACCCAATCTTCTAAATCATCTACCCCATCAATAATGGTAGGGACTCCAGCAGTAAGATTGTCTTTATTTTCTAACTGTAGCTTTAGCCAAGCTTGAGGAGAAATTAATAGTAGTCCTTGAAAATCACTACCAGGAAAACTGTCTGCGATTCTAATTGGCTTATCAATTTGTAACCATTCCTGCAAACGAGGAATCTCTACTTTGAGTAGACTTTGCTTTACAGCCTCAGTCGCAACAATTATTACAGGTCCTTTCCACATTAATGCAGATGCGACAAAACTGGTGCGGTAGCGTCCCTGGAAGCCACAGGCTGCACCAACCTGAATTAAGGCGCTACGCCCTACTCGTAAAGCACGTGCTACCAACCTAGCCATTGTCAAATGGTGATGCCAAGAAGGAAAACCCACCTGCTTTTTAAGAAAGTTATGTAATGATAAATGAACTTCTGCTTCAATCACGCGCTTTTAATTCCATAGATAAATGATAACTATTTATTTATGTCCTGTTTATATTATGTTGTTATCTAAAAGGTCTAACAGTATTTAATGCAAATTTACTTTACTATTTACTGTCTAGCATAAACCTTTGTTGTCATATTTTTTTAAAGCATTCAATCTATCTAATTATTGATTTTTTGCTGATGAATTTTCTTTACATAAATATCCTTTAATAAACTCTTGAGACTTTTGTATAATGCGATATATTACAATAATAATAATTTTGATTATTGATTTGAGGTTTTTTTGGTAATAAATTATAGCTAAAATAAGTTATAAATTACATCATGCATATTGAAATTAAAGTAATTATCTGGTTGAACAAATTGATAATCACTGCATTATTCATTAACATTATTTATATTATAATATTTTAACAAAATCTGCTTTCCGTAGTAGTTACTATGATAAAATATTTCTGATAAATTATATGTGTTTACTTGAATAATTTTAATTTATTTATTGCAGTTATACTACAACAATAAAATTAATGACAAGTAAAATAACTAATCTATTACTAATTTAAATATATTAATAATTTATAATATTTGTACTATCCTAAGATATTAAAATCATTCAAGATCTTGTTATTTTTTTAAGAAGTCAATATTTTTATAGTTTATAGTAATATTTTTTTTAGTAATTCAATTAGTATACTACCTTTCATATTTCGCAAATATTGATAACTAGTAAGTATATAAAAATAGAATATTTTACTAAATATAAACAATTTTAACTTGAACTAAGATAATGAAAGTATTTTAATTAACTTTTAAATATATTCTGTAAAATTGCATATCAGAATAGTATTAAAATCAGTTTTACTCAATCCTTCTATAAGCAAACAAATATTGTTGGAAAATTAATCTATACAGATAATATTTCTTAAATTACAATTATTTAAGAAATATTAAAATAATTTTTGATTCAATCTTGATGACAAAACTCAAAAATAAAAAATGTGATTATAAATATAAATTATACTATTTGCTATATCTTTTATCAAATCTACAAACTGATATATTTAAAAATTTCACTCATGTAGAAATTTAAATAAAACTTAAGACAAATTATCGAACAAGTAATACTAACTTTGAAAAGCATGAATATTACAGAAAACTATACAGATGAATGGGAAAATACCAACAAAGTAAATATCGTAACTGAAATATAATATGATTTTTCCCTAAAGTTGAGTTATATATCTTATATTTTATTAAAGACTGAAGTAATACTGTTCTGTTACCAATAAAATATTTGATAATTAGATTCATATGATTCAGTAATGTTTATCAACTTTAAGCGATACCTGTTTTTATTAGCCAGTATCTTGGCAATTACTCTTTCATCCCCTAAATTTTCTTTGGCAGCATCCGTTGAAGTTGATACCACATTTTTGGCGGTAAATACCCAAGCATATAGTTGGGTTGCTAAACTTAACTCATATTCTGCGATAGAACTAACCCCTCAAATTAGTCAGCAATTGCAGGGAATTCGTCATAGAAGAAGTAGAGAAATTAAGGCGATACTGACTTCATCTCAAAAAATTGAGTTAGAGCACTATCTGCGTAATGGTAACACCTTAAGCCAAGCAATAGATAAACTAGATTTGCAGCCTAGGCAAATTGAACTTATACAAGCAATAGTAAAATTAACTGATTTGAAAATTCAGGCTACTTTATCTAAGTATTTAGACCTCACGGGGCAGTCACCTCCAGCAGAACTTGATGGACAATAATAGGTAATTAACTATTGAAAGTAATTTTTAGACTACATTGATTTTTGCGATCGCTAATTTGATATCTGTTGACAATCAGCTAGGGATATATTCAACTATTTTTACTGAATGTCTAGCATATCTGGAGCGAAATCTTACTATTAGTTGTCGGTTATTGAAAAAAATGAATGTACAATTTTCCAGAGCATATAATTAGTCTTTGCCCTGGAAAAATCTTTAATTATGTCTGAAGAAGATATCCGTGCTACGCGTTTAGAAAAAGTAGAACAGCTACGTCAAACAGGAATAAATCCCTATGCTTATAGCTGGGAAATAACTCATCAAGCAGAGCAGCTACAAGAAAAATTTACTTCCTTAGCTAACGGTGAAGAAGTTGAAAATGAGGTTGCGATCGCTGGACGAATTATGGCACGTCGAGTATTCGGTAAGCTAGCATTTTTCACCTTACAAGATGAAACTGGTAATATTCAACTTTATTTAGAGAAAAAACGTATTGCTGAATGCATGGCAGATATTGATGCTAATGCTTTTAACAACCTTAAAAACTTAAGTGATGTCGGTGACATCATGGGGGTGAAAGGAACTATAAAGCGAACCGAAAAGGGGGAGCTATCAGTTTATGTAAAAGAATATTCTATTCTTACTAAGTCTTTACTACCTTTACCTGATAAATGGCACGGATTAACAGATGTTGCAAAACGTTATCGTCAGCGCTATGTAGATTTAATCGTTAACCCAAAAGTCAGACAAACTTTTCGTCGTCGTGCTTTAATAACTGCCGGTATTCGTCGTTATTTAGATGAGCGAGAATTTATTGAAATTGAAACCCCTGTTCTGCAAGGGGAAGCAGGAGGAGCAGATGCACGTCCCTTTGTGACTTATCACAACACTTTAGAGATGGATCTCTACCTACGAATTGCTACAGAATTACACTTAAAGCGATTAATTGTAGGTGGATTTGAAAAAGTCTTCGAGTTGGGAAGAATATTCCGTAATGAAGGTGTTTCTACCCGTCATAATCCAGAGTTTACCAGTATAGAAGTTTATCAAGCCTATGCTGACTATAACGATATGATGGAGTTAACAGAAGGGATTATTACAACTGTCGCTCAAGAAGTTATCGGAACTTTAATTATTGAATATCAGGAACAAGAGGTTAATTTAACACCTCCTTGGCGACGAATAACAATGCATGACATAGTTAAAGAATATACTGGTCTAGATTTTCATGCTTTTGCTAATCTTGATGAAGCAAAAACAGCTTGTAAGAATGTCGGGATTCAAAATACCGAAGCATGTTCTTCTATCGGCAAATTATTGAATGAAACTTTTGAGCAAAAAGTAGAAGAAAACCTGATTCAACCAACTTTTGTGACCGATTATCCTGTAGAGATATCACCTTTATCCAAACCTCATCGTTCCAAATCTGGATTAGTAGAACGATTTGAGTTGTTTATGGTAGGACGTGAGACTGCAAATAGTTTTTCAGAATTAACCGATCCTATCGAACAGAGAAAGCGTTTGGAAGAACAAGCTGCTAGGAAAGCTGCAGGGGATTTAGAAGCCCAAGGAGTAGATGAAGATTTTCTTATGGCTTTAGAATATGGAATGCCACCAACTGGTGGATTAGGAATTGGAATTGATAGATTAGTTATGTTACTAACTAACTCTCCAAGTATCCGCGATGTTATTGCTTTCCCTTTACTCAAACCAGAAAAGTCCAATTCCGAACCCTCATAAGGATAAAATATTTAGTGCGTTATGTTTATACCTAACGCACTATCTATTTTTATGTTGAGGTAGGGTAGCCTTTGCTAGCAAAAGATATTAAAAATAAATTAAAATTATTAATTAAGGAAGCATCTACAGTAGACTCAAATTTAGAAACCAGATTAGGTGAAATAGACCGTTGGGTAAGCGATGTCAAGCCTGGATCGCTAACAGCGAAAAAATTTGTCATTTTATTTCTGCAACAAATAGTTAAAGATGCTCAAATTTATTTAGACATTAGAACTTTAAGCTCTCAAACAGAGCGGGAAATTTATTATGAGCGCATGACACCAACCGAGAGATACTGGTATGGTTATTTATTTCCCACGTGGTTAAGTCAGAGCGACCCCAAATTTTATATTTGGAGGCAAAAATTGATGGCAGAAGAATGGAGTGAACAAGATATACAAATTATTAAGTCTATTAGTAATAATATTAAGGAACGTGGTGGAACTTTGGTATGGCGATATGTTGCAGACCTGTCTATGGCAACTGATATAATAGTTAGCAGTAGGCAAGGAAAATCACTTTGCATCCAAATAACCAGCCTCCGTAAAGAATTATCTCAAAAAAAATCTGATAACTGGAAAAGTAGTCTAATCGGTTGGGGAATAGAAAGAGGACTATTTCTGAATTACAACCCTGGAAAATATAATTTTGTGAATCAAATTGCCAATATAACCCTGTATAACAGCGATAATCTGAGCACTGGTATTTATTTGGAATTTAGTATGTAGCTACCCCTATATAGAAATCATCCGAATAAAAAATTATCCAACATTTTATTTTTAGTTAAGTAGATAGGCGTTAAAAAATAAAATTATATGACACAATGTAAAATTGGCAAATACATTAGCAATAGGTTGTCCCACATTTTTTACAAAATTAAACATACATCGGTTTTATCGTACCGACTTACTTAATCTGAGAATTACTTTAATTAGTTTTAAATAGTAAATTTTTTTAGTAAATTGAGTCACTATGATTCAAAAAAGAACAAATAGCTCTCAAGAAAAATTAAACAGTTTTATTAAACACCTAGAGGAAGCCCGTAAGTTACAAAATGATATAATAATGTATGGTCTTGATACGGCTAATCTTTATGTAGAGGATTTAGACGGAGATTGGTTAGAAAGGTGGGATGAAGAAGAGCAGAATTTTGTAGATTCAGTTACTACGTTTCTAGAAAGTAATGATGCCGTAGCTTTAAGAGTAAGAAAGCAACTCAAAGATAAATCCCTTCTAGAAATCGCCACTGAACTAGAGAACAGTTTAAGCTTTACTCAAACACAAGATAGAATATTCGCTGTAAAAAATATCTTAGTAGATACCACAGGCTATTCTCAGGTTGGCTGTGAATTGAATGATGATTGTAATACCGTCGATCTATTAGATTTGGCAGAGAAATTAGTCAGAAAGTTGACTGATATTTTAAGAGAAAGTTCTCAATATGGAATCCCAGATTCGGAATAGAATCCTGAATTGTGTTTCTAATTTCAGCGTTGCAAATTTCAATATTTACAATTTCAGAAAGCAAAAATTACCCCGATTTGTTAGAGGTAATTTTTACTTTCCGAATTTATTTAGGGGTAGCTGAATAAAATTATAAGTTATACTTGATAAGGCTTTTCAGGTTTTTTGCTAAGGAATGTGGACAAAATAAAATACATAACTTGATTCCAATACTTAAATACTAGGATATTCACTAGAGTCAAGAATTGTAAGTTAATAAATTTACGTTCCTAAAAAAGATGTTAGATAATCACACTTGATAATAAATTTTTAAACAAGCTTGAAAAAATAAGCAATGAATCTATAATTTTTCAAGCTGTACCCGCTTCTCGATTTATTTTATAGACTTTTTCAGCAGAACCTACTTAGGAAACATCAAAAAATAAATTACTAACTTCCAAAATTAATATTTGTTACTTTTATAGTTCATATTCCCTGCTTCCTTAAATTCAGTAAGATGAGTTTTTCTTGTCTGGAATCCCTCACTCACTAAATTGATCCTAATTAGCAACTTCAGCCATTTCTAGAACTCTGCCATCATAATCTTTTACTAAAAAATTAAGTGGTTTTCTATTACGGATTTTAAATTTTAATCCCCGTCTCTCAACTCGCATTAAAATTAGTTCCAGACAGTCATGATCAAAACAAACATGACGCTGTTGATTTTTATTACCTAAACTAGCTCCATCGATTACGTGCAGCTGAGTATTTTTCTTGATCTGGTACCAAAGTCCTTCACTAGCATTGTTCATTTTATTCGCGTAAGCAGGACTGCTACCCATATACATTGGGTCTATACCCGTTGCACCAATTGTCTGTTCGTAATTGTAATAATAATGTAAAGGAACTTCTGCTGCTGGCAAATCTAGTAATCCTTCATATAGCTGTTTGGCAATTTCTAAGTCTGACACCATTACAGTATGTACTTTAGGAGCACTAGTGAGAAACATCCACATGGCACCAGCATATGCTGCTAGTAGCATTACCATGATGCCCTGGGTAGAAAACAGGCTGTCTAATGGTAAAAAAGAACCAATTATAAAGGAGTTAGATACCAAAGGTACCAAACTTGCTGTTATAACCATGAAATAATTAAAGATTGTATAAAAGAGCTACTTTTGGTTTTTTGAATTTCGACTTAAAGTGAAGTCTATATTTCTAGTGTATCAATAGAACTATTCATATTGTTGTTAACTATAAGCAGGTTAACAACAACTTTGCATTATGCAAGCTTACTACCAAAAGCAAAATTTCCCCTATCATTCTAGCAATATATCTAAATCAGAGCTGTGCAAATCCCTCATTTTTCTGAAGCCAATCACTCCTTGGTTAAGTCCCTATTCAATCATAGTGACCAAGAACTACTAAGTCTATTCCAGCAACATCCTGAGTCTGGAAGATATTTCACAGCGATTTTCTGCCGCTATAGTCCAATTGTTTATACTTTAATTCAACATTCGGCGCGATCGCCTGTGCAAGCAGATTATTTATTTGCTTTGACTTGGCGACATGTTTACTATCATTTAGGCGGTATTGATTTAGGTTCCCAAGAATCCCAGCATGAGAATATGACTCTGCAAAATTGGTTAATCAATATAACTGCTTACTGTATCAATGAAACAAAATTACCACCTACAGAAGCAATTCACTATTCCTTAAAAGCCACTTCTCCCCCAATGTGGTGTTATGTAGAACAAGCATTAGAACAACTACCACCGATGTTACGATTAATGGTTTTAATGGCTCAAACATTTCACTGGAGTGAGACTAGAATTGCTGCTTATTTACAAGCAGAAGGAGAAGCGATCGCTCCGGCAGAAGTAGCAAATTTTCTTCAGGAAGGCTATCTTATGCTAGAGGAGAAATTACCTTCTGATATTCGCGAAATATACTTTAGCGAAAATTAAGACTAAATAGATTTCAGTATAAATACTTTTTTTGTGTTCCCAAAAAATTAAAAAAATACATTTACGCCCATCTTGTACTTACAAAACCTAATTTTAGAAAAACCACGGAAAAATTTTATGGAGCGATGGCATTTTTTATCAACGGAGTCTAAAAATTATTGTCTAATCAAATCAGACACTCCAATCAAATCTAGAAGAAATCAAAAAGTATTTATTTTCTCTGCACTATTATTACTTGGTGCTGTCTTTAGTCCAACGATAGCTAATGCAGCAGATATTACCGAACAGTTACATAAACCTAAAACTAATCGGTCTTCCTATCGCTCCAGAGATGAAGCTGATAGATTGCTACGTTTGGGAGAAGAAAAGCTCCAAAATTCCACTCCTCAGAAAGCTGTTTCCTATTTTTCTGAGGCACTAGAAATATATCATGTTCTTGGAGATTTGAAAGCTCAAGGTCTTACTTATGACTTGTTGAGTCGCAGTTATGTTCAACTAGGTTTTCCCAAAGAAGCAGAAGATGCAGTCCGCAGAAGATTAGCGATCGCTCGGGATTTGAAAGATTTTCGCGGTCAAATTTTTGGCTTAAACAATATGGGTACTCTACTTTTACACAAAGGTGAAACTATAGCTGCGGTCAAAGTATTTGATGAAGCACAAAGTATTGCCAGCAATATTAACAGCATTGAAGGTAAAGGACTATCTTTGAGTAACTTGGGATTGGTTAACTTTCGCTTGGGTAACTATAACAAAGCGGTAAAGTTATATAAGAGAGCGGTTAGTTATCGTCGTCAGTCTAAAGATAGAATTGGTGAAGCTAATACTCTCAACCACTTGGGTCAAGCTTACCTAAGCTTAAACAACTATCAAGAAACCGTACTTACCTACAGTGCAGCATTACGAATAGCTAACTCTACCCGCGATCGCACTAATCAGTTGAGAGCTATTGATGGTTTAGTTAGCGCTCATACTTCAGCCAAATATTATGCACGTGCATTCGATTTACTAGAAAATCGTTTAGTTATTGCTCAAGATTTGCGAAATACTCGCGAACAGCTAAAGTCTTTTGAAAATTATGCACAACTTTATGAACAGATGGGAAATTATTCTACTGCTCGTAATTTTTATGAAAGAGCGATCGCATTAGCGCGTTCTTTAGAGGATTCTCAACAAGAGTTACTTTTACTCGACAAAATTACTCGTATTTCTCAGTAATCATCATATACAGACAGGGCTTACGCAAAAGCAACGTAATTTCGTGATTACGTTTGCGTATAACGTAGTTAAAGCAAAGTTCTTGAGATTGCTAGTCTACGACAACCCTTTCAGGGAACCCTACACTACTTTTCAGTCGCAATGACAAATCTCTGTTGCGTAAGTCCTGTAAAGAAATAGTTGTGTTATTTAAGATATTTTTCTGTTATAAAGTCCCCTGAGCAAAATATGATGTTCTGTGCTTATCTTTATTGAGTTATAAATCGAAATCCCAATATTCATCCAATCTACATTCCGGACATTTTCAGAGTCCGGTTTTTTTATTCTGGATTGTAATAATAACTATTATTCGGGATAAGCTCAAAACTTTATTTTATATTTACTCGTTTTTAGTACATGTCAACATTTTTATGTTGTTTGGGCTATTCACTGCTGAATAAACTTTATTAATCGGAACTGACATTAATAATAAGTATTGTTGAATATTTTGGTTTCTGATTGTAAGCCAGTTAAATGTTTTATTATTGATTTATATTATTAATTTTATTTTATGTCCTTATTATTTTTTATACATATGTTAATTTTTTTTCAGTAACGAAGCTAACAATTAATGATATTTTCAGGTATTTATATTAAGATTATTCTTTAAAAAAACTTATACAAAAACCGGTTTGTATTCAGTTTATTTTTGATTGTAAATTAGATTAAATAGTTGTCTAAATACTGATAAAAGGTACTTTCAATATATTTAGCTATTCAAATATATTTTTTTTACGAGTATATAAAAAATGAAATTATTTATTAATATTGCTATAATATCAACTTGAAAAATTAATTTTTTATTAATTTGTAAAAAAATATATTTTTACAGATTAGTAGCCACGTGGCATAGGTGTATCTCGAGACAGGCTAAGTTCATAATTTTTTTGTTCCCTATTAACCTATGTCAGTTAATATTTTTGATGGGCATTTTTACCGTGCTGCAAATCCAGATTTGCAGGGTTTAAATGACGCTCAGTCATGGTCACATTTTCAAGAGTTCGGTTTAGATGCTGGTCTTTCTTTTTCACCTGTGGTGGATTTAAACTTATATCGTTCTAGCAATAGCGACCTAGAAAATTTCAATAATCGTGAAGCTTTCGACCATCTACAAAATTATGGAATATCAGAAGGAAGAACCTTCTCACATTCTTTTGATGTTAGACATTATCTTAATTTCAATCCGGATCTACAGCAGCAAGGATTGAATTATGAGCAAGCATATGAGCACTTCATACAGAACGGTTTATTAGAAGGTCTTTCAGCAAGTAATTACATCGTTAATGATTTAGCAGGTAATACCTTCGATACTGCACGCAATATATTTATCGATTCTCAATCAATAATATTCAGAGATGCTGTAGGTAATAATGACCAAACTGACATTTATAGCTTTACCTTGGAAGACTCTAGCAATCAACTAAATTTAGTTCTGAATGGATTAAATGATGATGTAGGCGTAAAATTATTTGAGTCTGGAGGTGGATTAATTGCACAAAGCACCAATACCGGAGCAGCTAATGAGTACCTAAATATTGAAGGTTTAGGAAGTGGTACTTTTTATCTAGAAGTTTCTTTAAATACTACCAGTGGTTACACAAACTATAATCTCAATTTATCTGTCTCAGAGACGCTTTCTGAAGCTGAACCTGCAACCCCAGAAAACTCTACTGCAATAAGCTATGAAAGTGATTTTATAGACGATGTGGTCAATCTGACGAATGAAAAGCGTCATGAAGCTGGATTAGAGTCTTTGACTTTGAATACACAATTAAGTTCTATATCTCAAGCACATAGTCAAGATATGGCACTAAATGATTTTTTTGATCATACCAGTTCTAATGGTAATTCTTCTGTTGAACGTGCCATAAATCAAGGCTATTCAAAACCATATATCGGAGAAAATATTGCTGCTGGTTATAGTTCTGCTGAAGAATTAGTAGAGTCTTGGATGCAGAGTCCTACACATCGAGAGAACATACTCAATCCCTATTATCAAGAAATTGGAATCGGTTTCTATTATTTAGAAAATGATACTGGGAATGTTAACTATAACTATTACGTGACTCAAAATTTTAGTACTTGATGGGAATCAAAAATGGAAACAAAATAACGTATCGTTTGCTAAATTATCCAGCCTTTTACCATTTAGAGATTATTCCATTTTTTTGCTGAAATAATAGCTGAAGTACAAAGCCATAATAGATTTTAAATCTAGCTGTTCTTTCTTCAAATTTAGAAAAAAATACCTTCAACCTTAGAAGAAAACAGTTAGATTGTTACTTGTATAAGCCAGATACTTTTGACTTTGGCAGATTATAACTGTATAATCTAGCTTTGCTGTTTGAGGAATTTGAAAATTATAAGAATTCCAACTTTAATATATGTAATATAGAATTATAAACAATATTAGACTATAGATAATAAATACAGCTACAATAAACTTGGGCTTTTCTTGATGATAGTTGAAATAGATTCAAAATTGTCAACTTAATTTAGACAAGCGTAATCATAATAGTTCATCAGCTTGTTCCATGGGAGCTATCAGTTATGGGTGAGGCAAAACGCCGCAAGATGGCATTAGGCGAGCAATATGGTAAAGAGGCTAGAATTTTACCTTGGATACCTATTACTAAAAGTCAGGCTCAAACATCTGTAAAGGTCGCTAATCGTTTAGCGGGTATTGGTATTGCTTTAACGGTAGTCGCTTGGATAACTATCCGTTTCATTGGACCATCTTTCGGCTGGTGGCAAACTTACGACTAATCGGTTTTAGCTGATTAAGGTTTTGCTTTACCTATATTAAAGTATCTTAAAGTCCTAATAGAGTTGAAAAACTTATACTTCGATATTTATCATAGGTATCTACGTATCATTGTTTTCTAAATTCTATTTTACACAAGTTGATACTTTTATTATTAAATCTTGATTATTAAAATCTCATATACTTTACGATTATTAATGAGTGAATTTACTTAATTCACCCATTAATAAAACTGAACATGTATATGTATATTCACATATACACGTAAATATTCGTATTATTTTTTTGTAATTTCCATGAGTCATACATACAGTTAGTTTGTGCACTCCATGCAGTTAAAAAAATTAAGTATTTGGTTAGATTTTTGATGATATCAATTTTTAATTTATACTTAACGGGAGTAAATCTGTATAACAATTATCACTATTTTAAGTCTTCATCATGTCTAGATACATAATCGATATTTTGATTTCTTAATTGCACATTCGCATTTAATGGGAAATAATTAGGGCGAAGATGATTTACTCAACTCCCGTAAGAAAAAAGTTTTTACAGCATATGGGAACTATCTGCACGGTTACAGAGTTGCTCCAGCCACCCTACAACACACAATTCACTTCACCAACTACAAAACAACACTTCTATCCATTGTGTCATGGCTGCTGTTAATATTTCCCAGACATAGAATGGGAGAAAATTTTAGGTCACGAAAATTCCAATGAATTTACTTTTACTAAGCATCGTAAATTATAATTGCCAAACCTGGAGCTAGGTTTCTAGATGATCACCAATTATTGCTAGGATTACCGGGAGTACAGTTAAGATGCTGACGGGGTCGCATATATGAAAGAACGTTGAATTCTGCAATAATCACTATTTTAATCACCCCTGCCGAAATGGCAACATCATTTAAGATTATTTAGGTATTATCTTTGAGTAAGCTGCTGCTCAAGTCTTCATAGTGATGGAGACTAAAATTTGACATTTTGCTATTTTAAGTACAGATTTTATCTTCTAAAGCAATCAAAAATATTACAATTAGGATTTTACTGAATTTGAAGAATCACTATGCAACAAAACTAATTAGTTATTCTCTCTGACCATTAAATAGGCAGATAATCTAAGTAATAATAAGTATTAACGAGTAAAATTTAGCTCTACAGCATTTAGGCAATAATATGCCTAATATATTTAATTAGCTAGGACTTGACTTGCACAAAAAATAAGCTACTCTTAAAGCGGATTGTATTATTCTTGATTTTAATTCTGAAAGAATTTTCTAAAAAGAAACTTAAACATGCAAAACTTGTCGGATAAACTTAGCTCATAAAGTGAATATTCTGATACAGCAAGCCAAGCCAGCATAAATTACCTTTAGCAAGGTAACTTATTTACGAATTGAGTTTCTTTAACTTTATCTGGAAATTGTAATGAATAGTTTACAATACCAGTTGATGAGCAAATCTAAAGAAAATATAAAATAGATTAAAAACACATTTGGTGTTTGGAGGAAAAAGTGTTTTTGAGATTAGCACAGCAACATCGACAATTTGTTCAAGACCTAGTAATGAATTTGAAAGCTCTGGCAATAGTTTTAGAGCGACGCGGTTATCCTGCATCTTGCTATACCTGTGGGGATCAAATGAACAGTGCGTCTTTTATGGTTAGCCTGGGAGAAAATCATTTGATTCGTTTCTTAGTATCCGATTATGGAATAACCTGGACAGAGATGAGAGATGACCGAGAATTAATGAAGTTAGAAGGTGCAGAAGCTGTAAATCAGCTACAAGAGCTTGCAAATCTTGTCAAGCACCCTTTACCTGCAACATCATCTCAAGTTCTTGTAAAACACTCTTAACAATGTGTCTTTTTGTAAATTTTAAGATTAGAAGGCTAATTGGGAATTGCCGGTCAAGTATTTTCTTTACCTGTTCTGCTAAAAGATATTAACTTCATCAGGTATTACCCAAAATCCTCTAATCAAGCAGGTTGAATTATATTGAATGTTAATGTAAGTATGTCCGGTAAATACCTATGTAAATACCTGTATATATTTAGCTGGCTAAAGAATAACTGTAGAAAAGTTTATAGAAGATAGAAAAAATATCTATTATTTTTTTCACACTCCTTGTGAGATTCAAAAGTGAAATCCTTAGTTTAAGGAATTATTATGTAATTTTTTACACTTAAGACATGATAAGTTTTCCTGAAGAAAGTGAAGAATAAAACTTATTGATTAATATCTGCACCTCAAAATTATTAATAGCCAATCAAAGAAGATAGGGCAACTGAAGAAAGAACCTATTTAACCTATATTAATATGGTTCAGAATAAGAAGAATTTTAGGCTGTGTTTCCTTTTTCAATTCGACTCATTACCCCACTACATTAACTTTACAGGGTTTGCATCTAATCTGCCAGGGACTACAAGACCCTGTCTAATAGCAAAAATTCCTATAAATCGCACTGAAGTAATATTCTTCATAAATTGTGCATAAATTATGTGGTGGACTATTACGCTATTTTTTATTGTCAGCCGGAACTGAATTGTATTCTGTTCTAGACTATAGAGTAGGGGTTGTGCGATCGCAAAACTCCTACTCTATAGTTTCTTGTAAAATTTCTATCAGAGATATACTCTCATCCCAGAAGGCTATTGCTATCCTATGTTAAGTATCAGAAAAACTTAATGAATATCACAAAAAGCTAGAATGTCCTCAGAAAAATCTAACCAACCGAAATTACCTACTAGCGCAATCGATAATCTGACAAACCAAGGATTTAAGAACTGGTTTGAATATCCAATCAAAGTATATCCTCATCATACTGACTATTTAGGTATCGTCTGGCATGGTTCTTATCTGACTTGGATGGAAGAAGCACGAGTAGAGTGTTTGCGTTCTATAGGGGTTGAGTACTCCGATTTAGTTGCTTTAGGATGTGATTTACCAGTTTTAGAGTTATCAATTCGCTATCATCACTCTTTGGAGCTAGGACAAACTGCATTAGTTAAAACCCGTATTTCTGAAGCTACGGGTGTAGAGATTAATTGGGATTATGCTATCGTTTCTCCTAATGAACAAGAGCTTTACGTTACAGCTCAGGTTGTTCTAGTAGCTTTAGACCGGGAAAGAGGTAAAACTATGCGTCAATTACCTCCCGATGTCAAAGATGTGTTTGCACGAATTACCTCTGCTGTTAAATAAGCGATCGCTTACAGCAGGAGCGGGTGCTACTGCACCATCGCCTATAATGAAAACCTATATGTCATTGTTTTTTGAATGGGGATTTTATTGAGTCCCCACTTTTACTTACTTAAGCATTATTCGAGATAAGCTCAAACCTTTATTGTGTAGTTGCTTGCTAAGGGTATACGTCAACGTGTTTGTTTTGTTTAAGCTACTGACAGTTGAATAAGCGTCCTTAATCCGAACTGACGTTACTTATCTATACATCGAAAGTTTTGGTAGTTTTTGAAGCTTTGGCTATTTTGCTATTACTTAAGAAAACTGGTTTCAATTTCTCTTATTGAAATCTGGAAGCAGTTGCTTACCATCTGCATCATTAATGTACTGGAATGCTAGTTGAGTAAATTCTAAGATTTTATTCCAGATATCAAAAGGGCTAATGTCAAAGCCAACTTTAAGTAGAACAATGATTGCAGCAACCACAAAGGCTGTACTCACAGTAGTTCTTACGACTTTCACTAAAAACGTGAATATCAGCCAAGCTACGATTAGAGTAAGAATAATCATAGATAATTCCTTAAAAATTACCGCATATTAGGAAAAATAATTTTAATCACAGAAATCTGCATCTAAGAAATAGTATAATAACCTAATTTTGGAATTATTTCTTATTGTCTTTTTTGAATCATGTTTGGAAATAAAGTTAAAAAAGAATAAAAATATCAGCTATTAAAAATTCTGTTGATTAAGTTATCACAACTATATGAATATAACTTAATTGATGCATAATCACTAGTATTTTAATTTACACTAAATTTAAGTACTCAACTTCAATAATCCAACTGTAGTGATGAGTATTGGAATCTTTTGAAAATGCTTTTTTAAGTAGAGACACCGTGTATAGTGTCTCTAAAAACTCATTGTGTTAGTACAAAAAAACAGATTTTATATACATATAGAAATCATACGTATCCACAAATGCTATTGCTTTTACGCCAAAATTAGTTATTTACTTGCACTTGCGCGGATAACTTTAGATAACTTAAATCTGTTATCGGGATAAGACTTTAGATGTAGAAATTTTTAAATTTTTAGCTACACAAAGAGCTTCCTGTCTTGCCCATTTATCTGCCGCCACGATATCATCCAAGCTAGGTTGAGAACTGTTATTGTTGCGGTGGCGATCGCACACTTTTTCAATACATTTAGGAATATCTAAAAACTTGATTTTTTCTTCCAAGAATAGTGCCACAGCTTGTTCATTAGCAGCATTTAATACAGCCGGCATTGAACCACCCGCCCTTCCAGCAGCGTAGGCTAAATTCATACAGGGATATTTTTCGTGGTCAGGTTCACGGAAAGTTAAATCTCCTGATTTGACTAAATCTAAACGCTTCCAGTCAGTATAAATACGTTCTGGGTAAGATAGAGCATAAAGTAAAGGTAAGCGCATATCTGGCCATCCTAACTGAGCTAATACTGAAGTATCCTGAAGTTCGATCAAGGAATGAATTATACTCTGAGGATGAATAACTATATCAATATCTGAGTAATCTAAACCAAAGAGGAAATGTGCCTCAATTACTTCTAAGCCTTTATTCATCAATGTTGCAGAATCTATAGTGATTTTACGCCCCATCGACCAATTGGGATGCTTCAGAGCATCTGCAACGCTAACCGAGGCTAACTTTTGGGTTTCCCAATCGCGAAAAGCACCACCAGAGGCAGTTAGTAAAATTCGTCTCAAGCCTCCTTCTGGAATTCCTTGTAAGCATTGAAAAATAGCAGAATGCTCGGAGTCCGCTGGTAATAATTTGATTCCGTGCTTTTCAACTAATGGTAAAACCACAGGAGCACCAGCAATTAAGGTTTCCTTATTGGCTAAAGCAATATCTTTTCTGGCTTTAATTGCTGCCAAAGTAGGCATTAAACCTGCACAACCGACTATACCGGTAACAACTGTTTCTGAATCTCCGTAGCTTGCGACCTCTTCTACACCAGTTTTACCAGCGAGTAAGATTGGTTGGGGATCGATATCACTAATTGCTTCTTTGAGAACAGATAATTTTTCTTCAGCATAAATTGCTACTATCTCTGGTCGAAATTGTCGGACTTGCTCAGCCAACATATCCGTGTTTCTACCAGCTGCTAACCCTACAATTCTAAATTGCTCTGGGTACTGAGCCACAATATCTAAAGTCTGAGTTCCAATAGAACCTGTGGAACCAAGAAGAGTAATCGCTTTCACAGTTATTTAATTTATTTATTTAATTTGACATGTAACTTTACTATAGATTGCGAGTGGACTTTGAAGAAACCGCGTCGTCTACAGGGATCACTTTTGGAATAAGGGATTTAAGTACCCGTGCAGAATTAATTGTGCATTTGTCATTGCGAGTTGAACGGAGTGAAACGTTCGCGCTCAAGCGTTGTCGAAGACTAGCATAAGCTCTATCGAGCACGCTACGCGAACGCGAGGTCTTGAGATTGCTGAGTCCTTTGGACACGCTCCGCGTTTACGTAGTATAGCGTTAGCTAACGCTATCCCTCGCAATGACACAAATAATTTTGCATACCTACTTAAGAAGAAGTGTGAGAGAAGACTGGGATTAGTAATAAGTATTTGTGCCTGTATTAATTAAATATTTTCTATGGGTTGTGAATTGTAAGGGGGCGAATCGGGAAGGGTTATATAACTGAGCAGTAAATACATAAATCATTTTGCACAAGTACTTATCTTCCCAATGGTTCATTATCTATTCATTTATTTTGTATTTAATTTGACTTAAAAACTTTAATGAATAACAGTATTAACTACATAAGCTATTGTAATTAAATGATTGCTCATATATTGCTCATAAATGCCAAGACTCATGGCTATAGGTCAATTACCAATTAAAAAGTCTTTTTGGAAAAGTCCTTTATATTTTCCTGGAGTTATATGGGTATGTAGTAGATTACTCATATGGATTCCTATGCTACAGATAGCCCCTCACTTACCAGTACCTGATGGAGGTGAGGTTCCTAACATTGGTTGGGAGGTATTTAATGGTTGGGATAGCGGACATTATCAGCATATTGCTGTGAATGGTTATGAATATGCCGATGATGGAAGAGAGCACAATGTTGCTTTCTTTCCTTTATTTCCGTTGATGGTAAGAGCGATGATGAGTTTGGGGTTATCGTTTGATATTGCAGGCACGTTGATTAACAATGGTGCATTTTTAATTGCACTTTACTGCGTATATTCTTTTGTTAAGCAGTATTGCAGTCGAAATCAGGCAGAATGGACGACTGCGGTCTTAGCTTTTTCCCCCGGTTCGATGTTTGCAGGGGTAATTTACACCGAGGGATTGTATTTAGCCTTAAGTACTGCTGCTCTCAGGGCTTTTGATAATCGGAAATATGGGTGGAGTACATTATGGGGAGCAATGGCTACTGCAACTCGTCCAACTGGAGTGGCAATAATCCCAGCCTTTATTATTGCAGCTTGGAGACAGGGTAAACCACCGGTTGCTTATATAAGTGGATTTGCTAGTTCTACGGGATTATTACTCTACAGTTTATACTGTCAAATTCAATTTCATGAGCCTCTAGCTTTTATTCATGCGCAGAAAGGATGGCGGAGTTCTATAGGATTTGATGGAAAAGCTTGGGGAAAAATGCTGATGCAAATTTTTACAGGTAACACAAACTGGGAAGCAAGCGGGATCGGAGACTTTTTGCATCCATTTTTATTGACTCTAATTATGATTCTTGGCTACCTATTGTGGCGCTTTAGGTGTAATTTGGGTTCATTCAAAACCAATTGTGGTGCGACAGTTTTAATTGTTCTTTTATGGCTAATAATAGGAGATCCATTAATTAATACTGTGTCAATATTTGGTAGTCTGTATTTACTATGGCGACTATCATCAAGAAAAAAGTACGATTCAGATGTGTCTAAAACTGGTAAAAGTAGAATGACACCGGTGACTGTAGCCTATGGCTTTTGCGGTATCGGATTAATTTTAGCTTCTGGAGGGACAATGTCTTTAGGTCGTATTGCCTACGGTATTGTTCCTACCAGTATTGCTCTGGGTATATTTTTATCTCACCGTCCACGTTTAGGATATTCCATGATGTTTTTATTTAGCATCATATTAATTTGCACATCTGTGAGATTTGCTCAAGGGTTGTGGGTTGGGTAATTTGTAAATTTTATAACCCTCACTTAGCAAAGATTGTAGAAAACAACAAAAAATTTTTAAGTGTTATTTGTTGCGAGGGGGAATTAATTTTGAATTTTGTATTGTGACTTTTGAATTCCCACATAATGGGTCACTCACTTCTTTGATGGTGTAGATGGGACGACCTTTTACTTCTTCGTATATTCGTCCTATATATTCACCTAAAATACCAATTGTAAATAACTGTACTGAACCTAGGAAAAAATTAGTAATAGTAATTATAGTAAAACCCATTAATGGAGAAGCTGGGTCAAATAAACGCCAGTAAAGCACTAGGAATATCATTAATAATGAAATACTGGCTGAAAGTAAGCCTAAATAAGTTGCAAGTCTCAAAGGAACCTTGGATAAGGAAATGATACCGTTGATTGCTAACGCCCAAGATTTACCAAAAGTATACTTTACCTCACCAGCAAAACGGGGATCGCGTTCAAAGTGAACAGCTGTTTGACGAAATCCGACCCAAGCACGTAAACCACGAATGTAACGATTGCGTTCTGGCATTGTATTGAGAACATCTACAACTTTTCTATCCATTAAGCAAAAGTCACCAGTATCTGCTGGTATATCTACATCAGATAGTTTACGGAGGATACGATAGAAAATATAAGCCAGGAAGCGTTTGAACCAAATTTCCTGTTTGCGAGCTATCCTCTGAGCATATACTACCTCAAAACCCTCCCTCCATCTTTCAATCATAGTTAAAATTAGTTCAGGAGGGTCTTGTAAATCCGCATCCATAACTATAACTGCATTACCAAGAGCAAATCTTAGACCTGCTGTAACAGCAATTTGATGCCCAAAATTACGAGCTAAACTCAGATAACGCACCCTTCTATCCTGGTAATGAAGTTCTCGCATCATTGATAAAGAGCGATCGCGACTACCATCGTCAATTAAAATCAATTCTCCATCTCCATCAAAGAATTCCATCACTTGTAATAAGCGATGATACATTTCATTGATGTTATCTTCTTCGTTATAAATCGGAATGACTACTGAGTATTTGGGGCTATTCATTATGCAACGAAAAAGAAAATCCTTATCTGTGTGACTACTTTCTCTGATAATAGAATATTGAGTTCTATTCTGAGTACTCTACTCTCAATGCTTAATTTTAACCCTGATAGCGATGATGCTTTTTCAACTCCAAAGCAAGCTATAACCTTCTTTCATTAAGTTTTAGCGATCGCAAGATTAGCTTACATTTCAAACCTGTTTTTTTACACAACCCAGTTACTTTGACTCGATTTTAGCTATCGATATTTATAACTTAGAAATGATCAAAGATAAGCAAATATTTTTGCGTAAATTATGTTTTATCAGTATTTTATGGCTGTGCAGTCGTACAATCATTTGTGTGGCAATGCTGCTGATTGCTCCTGCTTTACCGATTGCCAGTACTGGTCATGTACCAGAGTTTGGCTGGGATGCTTTCTATGGTTGGGACAGCGTTTGGTATCACAGAATTATCACTGTAGGTTATGAGTACGTCAATGATGGTAGGCAGTACTCTGTGGCTTTTTTCCCGTTATTTCCCCTGGTTGTGAAAGCTGTGATGTCCTTGGGGTTATCATTTCGAGTTGCAGCTACATTAGTTAATAATTTTGCTTTCTTGGGTGCTTTAATAGTCTTTTACTTTTGGGTGGAAGAACAGCAGGGTTACCAAACTGCAAAATGGGGGACTACTTTTCTTGCTTGGTGTCCTTTATCTCTATATGGAACCGTCATTTATACGGAAGGCTTATTTCTACTTTTAAGTACCCTAGCCTTGAGGTCTTTCGGAAAGCGACAACACCTCCAGGCTGGAATATGGGGAGCACTTTCCACAGCTACGCGATCGCCTGGTTTAGCATTGATTCCAGCTTTTCTTTTCGTTGCTTTCAAAGAACGTAGGGGTATTAAAGCTTACTTGTGTGCAGGAAGTGTTTCTGTGGGAATACTGCTTTTTAGCCTTTATTGTTACCTAAAATTTGACGATGCGATCGCTTTTATTCATGTACAAAGAGGATGGCGTTATTCTACTGGTTTTGCTTGGAAGGGATGGAGGGATATGCTAATGCAAGTTATATCCGGCTCTCATGGCGGAAATACTTGGTACCCGAGTATTATTCAGACTCCGTATCACTTAGTATTATTTGCTTTGATTGTTCTAAGTCTTTACCTGTTGTGGCGTTTTTCCAAAAGTTTAAGTACTCAAACAATTGAACTGAGTTTATTTACTTTGCTGCTGTTGGAATGGTTGATTGCAGGTAGCGCTTTTATTAATATCACTATTGTATTTGGTGGATTGTATCTATTATGGCGCTATCGGTCTAAAATTCCTTTGTATGGTACTATTTATGCTCTTTTTTCTTATGTCCTGATTCTAAATACAGGTTTGGTTTTATCCGTTGAACGTTATGCCTATGGAATAACTCCTCTGTCCTATGGGATGGGTTTACTTTTAGTAGGTTATCCTCGCTGGAGAACTGCGCTGATTCCATTTTTAGCAATTGTGATGGCTCATCTTTCTATAAGATTTGCACAACGTTTATGGGTTGCATAATTAATTTAAATAAATAGATAAGTAAATAAATAAATAAATAAATAAAATTAAATTAATAAACAAATCTTACTTATTTTATACACTAACTATTAATAAATCATAAATGGATAAAGATTTTTATTTACAGTATGCAGCAGTAGAAGACAAGCATTGGTGGTTTATTGGTCGTCGAAGTATTATTAACCGAGTTATTCATAAATTAGGGTTATCAAAAAATTCATCAATCTTAGAAGTTGGTTGTGGAACTGGTGGAAATCTGAAAATGTTATCCCATCATGGACGTTTATCCGCAATGGAGACAGATGAAGTCGCTTGTGAAATAGCTAATAAACGTCAAGTAAGTCCTGTACTCACGGGTAGATTACCTAAGAATATTCCTTTTGAGGGTACTTACGATTTAATAGTAATGCTCGATGTTCTAGAACATATAGAAGACGATGTCGCAACTTTAAAAGCTTTAAATAATAAATTGAGTTCTCAAGGATGGTTATTGATAACTGTTCCTGCTTATCAATTTCTGTGGAGCAAGCATGATGAAATCAATCATCACAAACGCCGATATGCCTCAAATAATTTGAGAGAATTAGTGAAAAATACTGGTTATACAGTAGTTTATAGTAGCTACTTCAACTCTATATTATTTCCTTTAATTGCTAGTATCCGATTTTTACAGAAGTTATTACCTCAAAAGAAATCAGAATTTAGTAGTGACTTAGCTCTTCCGAAACCATCTATAAACAAGTTTTTAAGCATTCTATTGAAGAGCGAAGGTTACTTTATGAATAAATTTAGCCTTCCTTTTGGGGTATCTATCTTACTACTGGCTAAAAAAAACCACAAGCTGTAATTGTATAAAAGTATTACGAAGTAAGAAGTTAGGCAAAACTAATCACATTTATCCATAAAAATTATTTACAGGATTATGTGTCTAATAATACAATCAAGTATAAATACAAGTGTTAATCTAGCTCCATTCCTGCTTATAATACTAGTAGACAATTGATGACTGATAGAAGTGATGTAGAACTTAAGTGTTTGTACTGTCATCACAAATGTAGCAAATATAATATCAATGTTATAGCGATCTGATAAATCTAAGATTCTATGCTTAGTTTTTTAAGGTTGAGGACAGAGATATTTTTTATGAATATATTTCCAATATTGCTTGGATAAATGTTTCTATTTATACTTATCTGATTAGATAATTAGGTGGAGGAAGTCATAATGTTGTTTTTGTTACCTATATCCTAGAATTTATGCCTTAGATAGGTAAATGTTTATAGCTAGGTTGATTATTATTTAAATTAGCTTTTATCTGAAACTTATCTAAATATTTGACTCAGTATTTTCCTACTAAATTCGCTGCATGAGTATAAAAATGATATTCATAATCTCTCAAATTTTGAATTTAACAGTTTAAAACTATGTCATTCTAAATAGCAGTATGGAAAATCTAACTTCAAAGTAATGTCTTTTTAGGTTAGCTATTCTTGCTGAATTTTAAAATAATAGAGACTACGATTATCAAAGCAGTCTTACTAAGTAATACTATCTACGGATTTTGATGATCCACAAAAAGAATGAAATAAATTTCCTTGTATAAATTTAACTTTTTCTTTAAAGTCAATAGTCACAGCAAGCAGTAAGATATACCGTGTTAATCAAATTAGTTACAAAACTAAAATCGATTTTATATTGTTATAGCTCTTGTCCAAGTATATAGATTTATAACTATCTAAAGATGTAAGAAGTAGACTTGCTACTTTGAAAAAGCTTTTATGTCCTAGTGAGTTTTAGTTGATGCTGTGAAAAAAAATTATATATATTCAGATATTTAAACTCAGATATTTAAACTCAGATATTTAATTTTCTCTAGCAAGTAATAATCATTTGTACTATTCAACCTTTACAGGGGGAGGGGTAGAAGTAGAAGTCAAAACCAAAATTACATTTTCAAAAAGACTTAGCTATATTAATTTGTGTAAAACATTTGTTTTGAATGTCAGGATTACTTAAGAGTAGTCTCGTAAGTATTTATTATCCCAGATCGATAGAATTTTGACCCATCATTAGCTAGGAACTGATGATTTGACCCTTGAAGGAGCGATGCAGTGGAAAAGAATAAGTCGTTTGTTTGGCAAAATAGAATTTTAATTGGATTAACCTTGGTTGCTGGTGCAATGGGTCTCGGTATAGTGATGCCATTGAGACCATCAAATCTACTACAGCTTACCAGTTCTCAAGTTACCGATAGTGAGAGGGTGAAACCCCAGACTGGTACTCAAAAACAAATAGAAGGATTTAAAGCAGCTATGTTGTCCACTTGGCAGCAGCAAGCGGCAGCAAAAGGAGTTTATCATACAGTCCCAAAACAGTTTCGTGGCAAGACCATTAAATCAGCAAATCTTGCTTCGGGTAAAGCGATCGCTCTAACTTTTGATGATGGTCCTTGGAAAGGGTATACTGCTCAGATACTAGATATTCTGAAAGAAAATGATGTTAAAGGCACGTTTTTTGTAGTAGGGCAAATGCTGAAGGTCTATCCTGACTTAGGTAAAAGAATTGTCAGGGAAGGTCATGCTATAGGTAATCACACTTGGCATCATTGGTATCATCAATTCAGTAGAAAAGCTGCTGCTCTTGAGATTGATCGTACTAACGATCTGATTTATCAAGTAACTGGAACTAAAACCACTTTGTTTAGACCTCCTGGTGGAGTATTGCATAATGGTTTGGCTGCTTATGCCAAAAGTAAAGATAAAACAGTAGTAATGTGGTCTGCTGATTCAGTTGACTACAGTCGTCCATCTCCAGCAACTTTAATTAATAGAGTGATGAAGCAATCAAATTCAGGTGGAATTGTTTTGATGCATGATGGTGGTGGTAACCGTTCTAGTACTGTAGCTGCTCTACCAGACATGATTAAAAAGTATAAAGAACAGGGGTATAGCTTTGTAACTATTCCAGAATTGTTAGAAATGCAGGATAAACAGCAGAAGGTTGCTGTATCAAAAAGTAAAAAGTGATTTTTTTGATTAGTTTGTTTTGTTTACTTTTTAGACTATTTCGGATACCTTCTAAATAATAAATGTATGCTTATCTTATTAGCTGAAAAAAACTTTAAGCATAAGTAAATAGGGACGAAAAAATATTTTTCTGTCCCTATTATAATTTTTGTATTCTTAATTCTTTAACTAGTACAGTACGGCGTAAATAGAGCAACCATTATAAATCTGTGAGAAGACTGATAAATAAGCTTTCAAGCTTCTGCCATCTGCCCTCTTACTTCTGCCTTCATGTACTAGCTAGATAATCATTATTCAGTAATTAATGCTGTGAAAGACTTACTGAATGAATGCACAAAGAGCATTACACAGTACTAAGCTGCTTTTTATCTTGACCTGATCTAGCTTCTGGATTATCTGCCTCGGAAGGGGGTACTAACTGCCAGAATTGAGGTAAGTATTTTTGCCAGTTAGCTAAAATCATCCGTGCTTTCGGTGAACCTGTACGTTTGAGATAATTAGCAATCAAGTCTTGAAGTTGTTTTTCTCCAGATGATGTTATGACTCGCTGTACTTTGACTATTTCTGGATTCACTAGCTCAGGAAATATACCTTCTTCATCTAAAAAGTAGGCTAACCCACCAGTCATTCCAGCACCAATATTACGTCCAACTTTACCTAAAACTACAATTACTCCACCAGTCATATATTCGCAACAGTGGTCTCCTGCTCCTTCTATAACAGCCTTAGCTTTGGAATTACGCACAGCAAATCTTTCCCCTGCAATTCCATGAGCATACAATACACCACCAGTTGCACCGTAAAGACAAGTATTACCAATAATGACATTTTGGGAAGGGTCATAAGTCACATCTGCTGGCGGTACAATGGTAATCTCACCACCATTCATTCCCTTTCCTACATAGTCATTTGCTTCCCCTTCTAAAGTAAGGTTTACGCTAGGAAGATTAAAAGCTCCAAAGCTCTGCCCTGCACTACCTTGAAATTTAAGATTGATTTGTCCTTCAAAACCGTTGTTGCCATATTTAGATGCGATCGCTCCACTTAGACGAGTAGCAACTGTTCTATCTGTATTTACCAACTTAATAGTTTTGGTAACTTCAGATTGGTTTTGGATAGCTGCGGTAATATCTGCGTCTGCAAGCAACTCATCATCTAATACGTCACCGTTGCTATGTACGCTTTCATGCTCTAACCAACTGCGGTCTGTTTTGGTATCTGGTAGCTTCAGCAAACAGTCAAGATTGAGTGAATTAGTTTTAGTAACAACTGCATCTTCACGAGCTTTCAGTAAGTCCGCACGTCCTGTAATATCCGATAGTTGACGATAACCCAGTCTAGCTAAAAGACTTCTTACCTCCTCACCGATAAAGTGGAAGAAATTAACTACATGTTCTGGGGTTCCTGGGAACCGTTTGCGTAGTTCCTCCTTCTGGGAAGCAACACCGACAGGACAGTTATTAGTATGACAAATTCGTGCCATAATACAGCCTTCGGCAATCATGGCAATGGAACCAAAGCCAAATTCTTCGGCTCCCATTAAAGCACCCATGACTACATCCCAACCGCTCTTAATACCTCCATCTACTCTCAAAATCACGCGATCGCGTAACTTATTTTCCATCAGAACGCGATGGACTTCTGTTAAACCTAGTTCCCAGGGAGAACCTGCATGTTTAATAGAGCTTAGAGGTGATGCACCCGTGCCCCCATCATGTCCAGAAATTTGGATGATATCGGCATTACCCTTGGCTACACCAGCAGCAATAGTACCTATACCAATTTCAGCAACTAATTTTACCGAAACTTTTGCTTGGGGGTTAATTTGATGTAGGTCAAAAATTAATTGAGCTAAGTCTTCAATAGAGTAAATATCATGGTGAGGAGGTGGAGAAATCAGTGTTACCCCTGGTTTAGAGTTACGTAAAGTCGCGATATAAGGACTTACTTTTATACCAGGTAATTGACCCCCCTCTCCAGGTTTTGCACCCTGAGCAACTTTAATTTCAATTTGCTTAGCGCTCATTAAATATTCTGGAGTTACTCCAAAACGTCCAGAAGCGACTTGTTTAATAGCGCTACAGGCTGTATCGCCATTTTTTAAACCATTCAAATGAGGTAATTTTGTAGAATGACCTTCTGGGTCTACATCACCTAGAATTTGGAAACGTACTGGGTCTTCCCCACCTTCTCCAGAATTGGATTTACCACCAATACGATTCATGGCGATCGCTAAAGTTTCATGTGCCTCTCGCGACAGTGCTCCTAGAGACATTCCCCCAGTACAAAAGCGCTGCAGGATAGATGTAACCGATTCAACTTCTGTAATGGGAATGGGTTGTCTGTCACTTTCTAAATCTAGTAAGTCTCGTAAAGCTGTAACAGGTCTACCTTTTAAGTACTGTTTATATAAATCGTAGTGTTCTACAGGAGTACTATCTGCCTTGACTGCTCCAATGGCTTTATGTAGTGCTTTAGCCATTTCTGGGCTATTCATATGGTACTCGCCACCACGTCGATATTGCACGAAACCCAGGTTTTCCAATTTTTTAAGATTTAGTTCTGGGAAAGCTTTGCTGTGAATAGATAATACTTCTTGGGCTAAGTCAGTAATACTCAAACCATTGATCCGAGAAGTAGTTCCCCTGAAACTAATATCTAGTAAATCCTTACCTATACCAATCGCTTCAAAAATTTGTGCTCCTTGATAACTCGATAGCAGGGAAATGCCCATTTTGGAAAGAATTTTTAGCAACCCAGATTCTATAGCTTGGCGATAGTTAGCAACGGCTTCGTTTAAAGAAAGACTTTCTATTTTACCTCTTTCCATAAACTGTTGGGTTTTAGGTTCTGCCCACCAGTTACAGACTGTATCTAAAGCCATGTAAGGACAGATTGCATCTACTCCATAACCAAGCAAACAGGCATAATGATGGGTACTCCAACATTGCGCTGTATCAACAACCAAAGACACCTGCATTCGCAATCCCTGACTAATTAAGTAGTGATGCACTGCACCCACTGCCATCAAAGGAGGAATATAGGTATACTCGCTATTTACCGCACTACCATTTTCCCTAGTGCTATTCTCAGAAGATATTCTGTCAGAAAGGATAATTATTTTACTTCCAGACTCTACAGCTTCAGATGCTGCTAACTGTAGGGATTCCACAGCAGACTTAAGTCCTGAAGGACCATTTGCGATCGCAAACAAAGTTGAAAGTTCTGCTGTAGAAAAGTCTGAATTTTTAATTGCTTCTAATTCAGACTTGAACAATAATGGAGAATCGAGCTTAATGCGCTTAGCATTTTCTGGTTGCGGATCTAATAAGTTACCTTTTTCACCCAACTCTACTTTCAATGACATTACTAATTTTTCCCGCAAAGGATCGATTGCAGGATTAGTAACTTGAGCAAAACGTTGTTTGAAGTAGTCGTATAGAAGATGCGGCTTTGTTGAGAGAATAGCCAAGGGAATGTCATCTCCCATGCAGAAAGTTGCCTCTTTCCCCTGCTGTGCCATGGGCACAATTATCATTTCTACATCTTCTGTAGTGTAACCAAATGCTATCTGATTGCGCAGGAAAGATTTTTTATCTACATTCTCAACAATATTGCTAACTAATGGTCTACTATTACCGTTACTATTTCCATTACTGCCAGCACCATTCTTAGCATTACTACTATGTTTATCGTCAACTAAAGAACTTACTTCCTGACGGTAGTTGCGCAACCATTCTCCATAAGGTCGTAATTGAGCGATACGTTGCTTAATTTCCCAATTTTTTAATACTTCTTGAGACCGCAAATCTACTGCAATCATTTGTCCGGGTCCCAAACGACCTTTCTCCATTATCTCAGAGCCAGGAAAGTCAACGACTCCAGCTTCTGATGCTACAACAATATAGTCATCCTTGGTTATGCAGTAACGAGCTGGTCTTAAACCGTTTCGATCTAAGGTTGCACCAACTGTAATTCCATCACTGAAAACTAGTAAAGCTGGTCCATCCCAGGCTTCCTGTAAACCGCTATAGTATTCGTAAAAATCCACGATTTCTGGATATTTTTGCAGCTGTGGCTGATTTTTATATGCCTCTGGAACCATAATCATCAAAGCTTCCAAAGGACTGCGACCGGAGTGAACTAGTACTTCAAAAACATTATCTAAGGTCGCAGAATCACTGTTCTCAGCTCTTACAAATGGTTTCAGTTCTTCTAAACGTCCTTCCCAAATTGAATGACTCAAGCTCGATTGTCGAGCCATCATCCAATTAATATTTCCTCGTAAAGTATTAATTTCCCCATTGTGACCCAATAATCTCATAGGTTGAGCAAGGGGCCATTTGGGCATAGTATTTGTACTAAACCGACGGTGATAAACTGCAAAAGTGCTACTGTACAGATCATTTTGCAAGTCTGTGTAAAATTCTCCTAGCACTGCCGAGCGCACCATACCTTTGTAAACAATTGTGCGACTCGATAGAGAGCAGATGTAAAAATCTTTTGAACCAAAGTTATCTAGACTATGAATTTTTTTGAAAATACGACGACGGGTAATGTATAGTTTTCTTTCTAAATCTTCGCCGCTCGCTTCATCTGCTGATAAAAATAACTGCTCTATTTGGGGCTGATTTTCCCTGGCTTGAATCCCTAATACATCAGGATTTACTGGAACTACTCGCCATCCCAATACAGTTAACTTCTCCTCTGCCACAACTTGTTCGACAGTCGCTCTAGCTGTTTGCGCTGCCTCAGCATTTGCAGGCAAGAATATCATTCCTACAGCTATTTTTTCTTTGCTCTCAGGTAATTTTATACCAATATCATTACATTCGGAATGAAACAATTCCCAAGGAATAGCGGTCAGTAAACCAGCCCCATCGCCAGAGTCTCTATCAGCACTGCATCCCCCGCGATGCTCCAAACAAGTTAAGGCAGCTAAAGCTTTTTCAATTAACTTATGACTGGCATTATTTTGACGATGGGCAATAAAACCAACACCACAAGCATCTCTTTCTTCTGAGAGTAACTCTTGTTCGTTATTATTTATCTGTGAAAGTTTATTTAAAAGTTTTGCCTTTGGCAACTCATTCATCTGTTTATTATTCATAGATCATCCCTGACATCTTTAAAATTGTAATTCTTGTGACTTTTGGCTAATTAAACTGGGAACATACACCTCAATTCGATATATTTTCATATATTTTGAAACCAACGACATATTGGATTTGTGTCACTAAATGATTATGTTTATTCCAAGACTAGATACTTCCAAAAAACTTGCCTTCATTAAGAAAAACATCAATTACTAATTGGATTAATTTTCTGGGAAAATCTTACCTTGGGTACTCAAATTATTCCCTTACCCATGATATTATCCACTTGCTATTTTTTATTTATACTAATTTGGACGAGACACTTTTTATTACCAGTTTTACATTTATATATCGAAGCTATAATTACCTCAATTGGTTATCCATAATTGAAAAATTACTACAAGTCTTTCCTGCAATAGTTAAACTTAGATAAAAGGTGAAACCTAAAAAATAAAGACAATAACTGCTTGGAAGTCTAAAAAATCTCTTGACTTCGCAATAAAATCAGCGTATTACACTATATACCCATTTGACAATTATTTCCTCTATCACGCTTTCACATAGTACTTAAATTACAATTATTTGCACTGATTAAGCTAGCTCTAAAGCATTCGGTCGGGGAACTTTAGTGATTACAGCTACTCCGCTGTGATAAAGCAGAGTAGCTGTGGCTAGAAATTTTAGACAGCGATTTCTAGCTAAAGATGTCTGAAAATTGAAGCTATTCTAGCTTCTAATCATACAACTAAAACAACCTTAAGCATTAGTGCTATTCTGTTACACTCAAATGCAGTATTTATAGTGAGTAAAATTCTTACTTTAGTTGAATTAAATTTATTTAGGACAGAATCCCTAAAATAACTCTATCACGTTATGGTTGAAAACTTATGTCATGATTTTTTGACTTAATTTTTTCTCGCTTTGAATGTAAGTACATATAAATACAAAGTTATTTGCAAACTATGGTAAAAATGCCACATATCAGTTCCGATAAATGTCGTCAAATCAGGAATAACGATTATATTTACAAATCCCTAAAGTATCCAGTGTTACTAATATTTTTATTGGTATTTAACTTCAATGCTAAAAGTATTGCCGTGCCCGCTCAGCAGGATACCTCTGACAATCTTATTGGGAAATATCTAAGCCAGGAAAATTCAAAAAAGCAAAGCTCAAAACAGAAAATATCTCCATTAATTAGAACCCCTTCGAGTCAATTAAATCCTTTAAGTGGTAATTCGATTCATCTGAATGATCGTCAAGTTCGAGGAGCTTGGTTACAGAAAAAACAGAAGAATGGTAATTTCAGCACTTACATCAGTGACAGTACTTTGAAAAAACTATTTGGTGTAGACTTACTTAACACCAGTAATTGGAATTCCCAACCGGTTCAATGGTTTTCTTCATTTCGACAACAACAAATTTTACCTAGTCTGATTGAGAGTGGGTATCGATATTTAGATGTTACCAAATTTATCAAACAGACTGGTTGGCGAATTCAGTCTAATGGGAAAACATTATTTATCAACACACCACAAGCCCGTGTTACAAATATTATTCAGACCCAAGCACCCTCCCAAAAGCGTGTAGTAATTAATTTAAATAATCCTGTTCCTTGGGAAATCCGTCAAGAAGCACCAAGGAAACGCAAACCACTACCGAAACCTAAACCAAGTTCAGCATTAGAAGCATTTATAATTAATAGTAAACCCCAAAAACCAGTTCCCAAACCCCCCCCACCAAATCGGGACTGGACTATTTCTCTTGATGCTCAAGTAGATCCTAGATTAGTTGAGTTTTATTCACCCAAACCTCCTATCTCTCTACCCCAAAAGACCAATCAACTTCCAAGTCAACTTTCAAATCAGCCTGTTGTTATAGAAACACCAGAACCCCTAATTCAGAAAGTAGAGGTAGTAAAGAACCGTACCATTATTAGATTAAGCGTTCCATTCGGTATGTCTCCTCAAATTAGTAGTTTTCCCAAACCGAACCGCTTAGTAATAGACATTCGTCCAGATGCAATGTTAACACGAGATATAGCTTGGGCACCTGGAATACGTTGGAGACAGCAGTTTGTAAATTTGCAGCAAGAGCGCTTTGCAACTAAGTGGCTGGAAATAGATCCATCATCTCCACAGATAAACATTAAACCAATTGAATCAGAAACTCGTAGCTTAATTGGAACTGCACCTCTAGTAAAAACAGCGCAAAAATATTTAGCCTCCGCAGCTATTAACGGGGGATTTTTTAACCGCAAAAATCGTTTACCTCTAGGTGCAATTCGTCGGGACGGGAAATGGTTATCAAGCCCTATCTTAAATCGAGGCGCGATCGCATGGGATAATTCTGGCAACTTTTATATGGGACGTTTGAAACTTGAGGAAAATCTCATTACTTCTGATGGTAGACAAATACCGATTTTGACTCTTAATAGTGGTTATGTTCAAAAAGGTATTGCTCGCTATACTCCTTCCTGGGGTTCTGCGTACACTCCGTTAACAGATAATGAGATAGTTTTAATTGTACGTAACAACCGTATAGTTAATCAGTTATTAGGAAATACAGCAGGTGAAAATCCAATTCCAATTCCTCAAGATGGTTATTTGCTAACTTTACGAGCTTTCTCACCCGATAAAGTCTCAGAATTTTCTCCAGGTACTAAAGTGAAAATACTTAGCTCTACCATACCTAGTGAATTCAATAAGTATCCAAATATTATGGGAGCAGGACCTCTTTTATTACAAAATCGTCAAGTAGTTTTAGATGCTAAGAGCGAAAACTTTAGTAGTGCTTTTAGCAAGCAACAGGCAATTCGCAGTGGGATTTGTACTACAAACTCGGGAAAACTTATAGTTGCAGCAGTTCATAACCGTTCTGGTGGGAAGGGTCCAACACTTTTAGAACATGCACAATTGATGCAAAAAATGGGATGTGTAAATGCTTTAAATTTAGATGGTGGTAGTTCTACAAGTATTTACTTAGGAGGAGAGTTAATCAATCGTTCTTCAAATACTGCAGCTAGAGTACACAATGCTATAGGTATATTCTTACAGGCACAGCCAAAAAGAAAATAACTGCATAATTAGTATCATACACCTAACCGTATAAACTACGACGATTAAATAATTTTACGCAGCTAAGTTACCTTATTCTATTAGCCTTTTATCGCTAAATTAAATTTTAAGCCTTTATACTGAGTAACTAACTTATATCAATAAAGATTGATGCAATAAATAAGATGAAAAAACTCTCTGATTGAAAAGAGTTATATCTCTTGAAGTTGAGAATAAGTTTTTACTTGGGTTAATGAAGAATCAATGTAGATTTCTTAAAGTAGGAAGTTCTACAATACAACTATTTGAGAGATTTTGTTATGTTTGGCAAAGTGCTGCTAACTGCCAATTTATACGGTTGCAGAATTACGAGATATTTTCCATCAATAGTTTAAAGATATTAACTGCCCAATAGTTATTCCTTAGTAAGAAGAGGTCATTATGTCTCAGTTTCAAGAAGTAACAGAAACAAGCTCTATTACACTTCCTCCAGCAGTCACTTCCAAAGGCATTGCTGCGACAGAATTGCGTCCTTGGGGTTCCTTCACAATCTTGGAAGAAGCACGGGGATATAAGATTAAGCGTATTGAAGTTAAGCCAGGACATCGTCTGAGTTTGCAAATGCATCATCATCGCAGTGAGCACTGGATTGTTGTTTCTGGAACAGCTAAAGTAGTTTGCGGAGAGGAGGAAATTCTTCTAAGCAATAATCAGTCTACCTATGTACCCCAATGCACTGCTCACCGACTAGAAAATCCTGGAGTAATTCCTTTGGTCTTGATTGAAGTCCAAAACGGTGAGTACTTAGGAGAAGACGATATTATTCGTTTCCAGGATGACTATGCTCGAGCCAACTAGATGTCTAAGGTGAGTAGGTCTTTCGAGAGTAGGAAACTAAGAGCCATTCTTTATAAGAAAAATGCTGAGAACCCGCGATTTTATTCCGGGGATAAAAGCGGTTGAGCAGGTTATAAACTGCCATAAAGATGTTATTATTAATCTCATAAGCAGGCAGCTTAAAAAGTATGTTTTAAGAATATACTGTATTATCCAATCTAACGATTGAGAAGCCTGCAAAATAAGTAAAATAGAAATTTCGTGATAGGAGTAGGGAAGGATATTCCCAAATTAGCTCTGAAGGAATCGAGACTTCTAACCTACTCAAGTCAACTTTGGTTGAGCAAGTTGTGACGGTAAAGTGAGAATTGCCGCGTCTGAAGAGGCGAATAATGTCAATGTTTAATGTTGACCCTATCTATAGAATTTTAGATGGGGTCTTTAATTTGGGGTCTTTAATTTTGTCATAGATTTGGTAATTAGTACTATCAAAGGATAATGGAACATAACAATTTTATTTTAAGTCCATCTGCAGCTAAGGAAATCAAACGATTAAGTAATAAGCAATTTCCGAAGACTGTTGTGGATTCGCCATCGCGAATTTCAGCTTCAAAGGGATTATCGTACTCAAATGTAATGTTTAGATTAGCAGTCAAAGCTGGAGGATGTTCTGGTTTTTATTATTATATGTCTTTTGAGAAAGCAAACCAGCTAGATCAGGAACAAGCTATTCCATCATCTGAGTGCTTATTTGAATCTGAGGGCATAAAAATAATTATAGATTCCAATAGTTGGAAATTGATTAAAGGATTAAAGCTGGACTACTCCGAGGATTTGATGGGAGGGAGTTTCCGTTTCTATAATCCCTTGGCTGCTTCAGTATGTAGTTGTGGTAATTCTTTCGCTTTATCTGAAGAATAAATTAACTTACGATACCGATAATTCCAAAGTCGAGGTAATATCTTAGAATATTATAACTTTCCATGTTTTTTGGCTTCTGGGTCTTAAGCTAGAAGAATGATTTAATTGAGTAACTACTTTTATAACTAAAAAAACTAAAAATTTGTTATCTTAATAGAGCTTGAATTATCACAGTTTGACACATGAACGTGGCAGGCTGTATAATGGCGATTTGTTAAAACTTAGACTACGAGCAGCTTCAACGCGCTGTCACTCATGCCAACAATACAGCAGTTAATACGAAACGAACGCGAATTAGCGCGTCAGAAAACCAAATCACCAGCTCTAAAGCAGTGCCCGCAAAGACGGGGAGTATGCACTAGAGTATATACAACTACTCCCAAAAAGCCTAACTCTGCTTTACGGAAAGTAGCAAGGGTAAGGTTAACTTCTGGATTTGAAGTTACCGCTTATATCCCTGGTATAGGACACAATCTACAAGAACACTCAGTTGTAATGATTCGCGGTGGTCGTGTCAAAGACTTACCTGGTGTGAGATATCACATCATTCGTGGAACTTTAGACACTGCCGGAGTAAAAGACCGAAAGCAAAGTCGGTCTAAATACGGCACGAAGCGACCTAAGGAATAGTATGCGATCGCAAATGAAACAATTGACATACTCAAGTATTAATCAGCTTTAATATTAAGCTCATTGCACATGAATTCAATTATTGTGAGCGACTTAAAGTCTTAGCTAAGACTTTGGTCGCTCGAATTTGATAAGTATTCTAATTGCAGGAAGCAATATTATTTGAGTTGAACTTGTGAAAAGAAAACAAATTTAGTAAAGCTTCGTAAAAAGTGCAGTTCTTATTTGAGTGAAATTAGTTTAAGGAGTATTTACCGGAATGGAATCAAAGCCCTGATATTTTATCTCTGGAAATATAGAGCATTGGGGATTTTCATCCATTTGAGTTTCTGATATAGTCGCTTTAGCAATAATGCGTATATTTATTCAGAAACAGTGAATTTTGCTAATATCAGCTAGTTTACTGTACTCAAAATATCCAGTAACTTTCCTCTGAAACTTTAGCCGAATTAACTTGCCCTAGACTGATCCGGTAGAAAGCAAATAGGTATTTCGGCTAAATAGAGTAAAGTCATCTAAAATATCTTTGGCTAGTCCTTAAACTATTTGGGATCTCCTTTTGAAGTAAGAGTCCCTGGCATTCAATGCCTAGAGAATATAAAGGATATATATCTATCTGTAACAGCATTATAGATGCAGAGTTGAGTATATAGTGTTGTCGCTCTAAGTGTATGGGTCTCAAGAAATATGGTTCACCTTTTTGTAGTTAGCTCCAGCGATCGCAAGGGTGTTATTAGTAAGAGCATATTCTCCGGTCATATTGTACAAAATTAAATCAATTATTTAAGTGTGATGAAAGCTGTTTATTCCCTTATGTAAGATTTTTGTGTAAAGCCGGATATGAAACTTTTATTCTGTTGACATACATATGGGCACTATTATTTGTAAAGATGTTGAATTGCGATGGTTTTTCAAAGCTGCAAAATAGGCAAATTGGATTCACTTCATTTATCTAACTGTAGCCCCCAAATCTCCTGCTCTTCGATATCATAATGATGCTAAATAAAATTGAGAGTTAACTTATGTCTCGTCGTGGTGTTATTCAAAAGCGCCCTGTCCCATCCGATTCCATGTATAACAGTCGTCTTGTAAGCATGATGATTCGGAGGATAATGCGTCACGGTAAAAAATCTGTTGCAGCAAGAATTGTCTACAGTGCAATGAAGACAATTGAAGAACGTACTGGGAACGACCCCTTAGAAACTTTTGAAAGAGCTGTACAGAATGTCACTCCCCTAGTAGAGGTTAAAGCTCGACGTGTTGGTGGTGCGACCTATCAAGTTCCTATGGAAGTACGTTCTGAACGAGGTACAACCCTAGCACTGCGTTGGCTAGTAGGTTACTCCAGACAGCGTCCAGGTCGTACTATGGCAGGTAAATTGGCCAATGAATTGATGGATGCTGCCAATGAAACAGGAAGTGCTATTCGTAAACGAGAAGAAACTCACCGGATGGCAGAAGCGAACAAAGCCTTTGCACATTATCGTTACTAAGTTAGATGCTTTATCGATGTATCGCTATTAATAAAGCGATACATCAGTAATTACTCTATTTAAATAATATTTATCTACAAAATGCGGTTTTCCGTAGAAGTACAAAATATTAGCAAAGTGTAATATACAAGATATCATGAGGCGAAAGGTATAGGAGGCAGTTGTGGCACGCACTAACCCGCTAGAAAAAGTACGCAATATTGGAATTGCGGCGCATATAGATGCGGGCAAAACCACTACAACAGAAAGAATACTGTTTTATTCAGGTATTATTCACAAAATTGGTGAAGTACATGAAGGAACCGCAGTAACTGACTGGATGGATCAAGAGCGGGAGCGGGGAATTACCATTACTGCTGCTGCGATTAGTACTAGTTGGAGAGAGCATCAGATAAATATTATTGATACTCCAGGACACGTAGACTTCACGATTGAAGTTGAGCGTTCCATGAGGGTATTAGACGGAGTTATTACTGTTTTATGCTCAGTAGGTGGCGTACAGCCCCAAACAGAGACCGTTTGGCGACAGGCAGACCGCTATCAGGTACCGCGTATTATCTTTGTTAACAAGATGGATCGTACAGGTGCCAGTTTTTTCAGAGTCTATGAACAGGCACGCGATCGCTTGCGGACAAATGCCGTTGCAATTCAGATTCCCATTGGCAGTGAAGGTGATTTTAAAGGCTTAATCGACCTTATTCACATGCGTGCGTACATCTATAACAACGACCAAGGAACTGATATTGAGCAAAGCGATATTCCCGCAGATATGCTTGAAGTCGCTAACGAGTATCGCACGAAATTAGTGGAATCTGTCGCGGAAACCTCTGATGAACTAATGAGTAAGTATTTTGAGGGTGAAGAACTAACCTCAGAAGAAATACAGATTGCTTTACGTGAAGGTACTGTTAAAGGCACAATTGTACCTATGCTTTGCGGTTCTGCTTTTAAGAATAAGGGTGTACAACTACTTTTGGATGCCGTTGTAGACTACCTACCAGCACCAATAGATGTACCACCAATTCAAGGAAATTTGCCAAATGGTGAAACTGTAGAAAGACCTGCTGATGATAATGAGCCTTTAGCGGCTCTTGCATTTAAAGTAATGGCAGATCCCTATGGTCGTTTGACTTTCATTCGTGTCTATTCCGGCGTGCTGAAAAAAGGAAGCTATGTATATAATGCAACTAAAGATAAAAAGGAGAGAATTTCTCGCCTATTAGTAATGAAAGCAGATGCTCGCCAAGATGTTGAAGAACTCAGGTCTGGGGATCTAGGTGCAGCAGTCGGATTAAAAGACACTTTGACAGGCGATACACTTTGTGAAGAAAATGCGCCGGTAATTTTAGAATCTTTATATATTCCCGAACCTGTCATCTCAGTAGCCGTGGAGCCTAAAACTAAGAATGACATGGAAAAGCTCTCTAAAGCACTACAATCACTTTCTGAGGAAGATCCAACCTTCAGAGTTAGTGTTAATTCTGAAACCAATCAAACAGTGATTGCGGGGATGGGAGAATTGCATTTAGAAATTCTTGTAGACCGAATGCTGCGAGAATTTAAGGTGGAAGCAAACGTTGGTGCTCCGCAGGTCGCTTACCGAGAAACAATACGTAAAGCAGCCAACAAAGTAGAAGGCAAATTTATTCGTCAAAGTGGTGGTAAAGGTCAGTATGGTCACGTAGTAGTTGACCTCGAACCTGGAGAACCCGGAAGTGGTTTTGAATTTGTCTCCAAAGTAGTTGGTGGCTCGATACCAAAAGAGTACATTGGTCCGGTAGAGCAGGGAATGAAAGAAACCTGCGAATCAGGTATCCTAGCAGGATATCCACTGATTGACGTCAAAGCCACCTTGACTGATGGTTCTTATCATGATGTAGATTCTTCAGAAATGGCATTTAAAATTGCCGGTTCTATGGCAATGAAATCAGCCACCCTGAAGGCTTCACCTGTATTATTAGAACCAATGATGAAAGTTGAGGTAGAAGTACCTGAGAATTTTCTTGGGGATGTAATGGGCGACCTCAATTCTCGTCGCGGTCAGATAGACGGTATGGGTTCTGATGACGGTATTGCTAAAGTTACTGCTAAAGTACCATTAGCAGAGATGTTTGGCTATGCGACAGACATCCGGTCAAAGACCCAAGGGCGAGGTATATTCTCAATGGAGTTTAGTCATTACAATGAAGTACCTCGTAATGTAGCTGAGGCAATTATTGCCAAAAACAAAGGGAACGCATAACTAGAAAAGGAAACATAGAATTCATGGCACGCGAAAAGTTTGAACGGAATAAACCCCACGTTAATATCGGTACTATTGGTCATGTTGACCATGGTAAAACCACTTTGACAGCAGCTATTACCATGACTTTGTCTGCTCTAGGTCAGGCTGCTGCTAAAAAGTATGATGAAATTGATAATGCACCCGAAGAAAAAGCACGGGGTATTACAATTAATACCGCTCACGTAGAATACGAGACCGAAAATCGTCACTACGCTCACGTGGACTGTCCAGGACACGCTGACTATGTAAAGAACATGATTACTGGTGCAGCACAAATGGATGGTGCAATTTTAGTAGTATCTGCTGCTGATGGTCCGATGCCTCAGACGCGGGAACATATTCTTTTAGCTAAGCAGGTCGGCGTTCCTAACATTGTTGTTTTCTTGAATAAGAAAGACATGGTGGATGACGATGAGTTGTTGGAATTAGTAGAACTAGAAGTTCAGGAATTACTTTCTGACTACGATTTTCCCGGCGATGAGATTCCTGTAGTTGCAGGTTCTGGCTTGCAAGCTTTAGAACATATGATTGCCAATCCTACCACCCAGCGTGGAGACAATGACTGGGTAGATAAAATCTATGAGTTGATGGATAACGTAGATTCTTACATCCCTACTCCTGAGCGAGCTGTCGATAAGCCATTCTTAATGGCAGTAGAAGACGTATTCTCTATTACTGGTCGTGGTACAGTTGCTACTGGTAGAATTGAGCGTGGAAAAGTTAAGGTTGGTGAACAGGTAGAACTCGTAGGTATTAAGGATACTCGTAATACTACAGTTACCGGAATTGAGATGTTTAAAAAGAGTCTTGATGAAGGTATGGCTGGAGATAACGCTGGGGTACTTTTACGTGGTATGCAAAAGGACGATATCGAGCGTGGTATGGTAATTGCAAAACCAGGTAGTATTACTCCTCATACCGAATTTGAAGGTGAAGTTTACGTTTTAACTGATAAAGAAGGCGGTCGTAAAACTCCATTCTTTTCTGGTTATCGTCCCCAATTTTATGTAAGAACTACCGATGTAACCGGCACAATTAAATCATTTACTGCTGATGACGGTTCCGAAGCAGAAATGGTAATGCCTGGAGACCGCATCAAAATGACTGTGGAACTCATTAATGCGATCGCAATTGAGCAGGGAATGCGTTTTGCGATTCGTGAAGGTGGTCGCACAATCGGTGCTGGTGTAGTTTCAAAAATTGTGAAGTAGCATCAAGAACACCTTAATCTTTTTAGGAGTAGGGATCTATGGCTTATCTCTACTCCTTCATCTTTCTTCTTTGTAGAGATTGAAGAAAAAAGTAATTAAAAATCCATCTGAACCAGGAAAACTGAAAAAAATGGCAACCCTCCAACAGCAAAAAATTAGAATTCGCTTACAAGCTTTTGACCGCCGCTTATTAGATACATCTTGCGAGAAGATTGTAGATACAGCTAACCGTACAAACGCTACAGCTATTGGTCCTATTCCTTTACCAACTAAACGTCGTATCTATTGTGTATTGCGATCGCCCCACGTTGACAAAGATTCCCGCGAGCATTTTGAAACCCGTACACATCGTAGAATTATTGACATTTATCAGCCTTCTTCTAAAACTATTGACGCTTTGATGAAGTTAGATTTACCTGCTGGTGTAGATATCGAAGTTAAACTTTAGTACTTTGGTTTTAAAATCAAATACTATTAAATTGACAAATATTGGGCGGGCTTGATGTCCGCTCTATAATTTTTAATTATTATTTTTTTCATTCTTATTTAATATCTTGGATGAATAAGATAATCATATAAAAAATTAGAGAGAGATTCAGGCTGAATTATTTAATTTTACTGATTAGTAATCACCTATTATGATTAATTCTAGTAATATGATTAATGTTTGATAAGGCATAATTGCAGCACAGAAATTGACTTTCATCTATTCAATAATTATATAATCATAGTGGCTACAATGTTTTATCTGCTAAAAAGCAGTTAATTTTTTGTAATCAATTAGCTATATCTAAATTTGTATCTACATGTATGACTCCTCCGCAGATTTTTGAAAAAATAATTGAGCTAAAAGCTTGCTATAAAAAGATTTTATTTGAAATATACCTAACAATATTCAAGTAGGATTCTTATATATCAATATAATTAATATTTTTATTACTTTTATTATCTTAGAAATTAGCCACTTGTAACAAAAATAATAATTTGAATCCGTGTAGCTTGCTCGATATAGCTTATGTTTTCTATCGTAGTAATGACATAGATAGCTAGTACATCTGTAATTACTGTATTTTTGTCATTTATGAAATTTATCATGAATAATATGAGTATTTATAAAATCCTTATTTAAAGGATTAAGATAAAATCAGGGCTTACCCAAGGACTACGTGTTTACGTCATGATGAACGGGAGCATCCCAGTTTTTTGAACGTCATTGCGAGAGGAGCGTTCGCGTCTCCGTCAGGTGAAGTAATCGCAAAATTTCTAAATAACAACGAATTCATGGGATTGCTTCGTCGTTACTCCTTCCCTAAGAGGGAACACTCCGTGTTTCCTATATAGCCACCGTCGGTTTTCTTAGGAAGTTTTCTATTTCTATCCTCCTTCCTCTATTAACTCCTGAGCAGATATAATATTTCATACTTACATGTATATGTTCACAACAAAAAAATTAAAACATAAGATATTGCATTACTTTTAATACTAGAAGATGCAATACTGATTATATTTGTAGTTCAATTTTGAGGTAAAATACTTGAATAAGAAACCAATATAATAGAAATTACCTAATATCTCTATGCTAAAATTATTTTATTAGATTGATTGTTTGACTTCATAAAAATTATTTTCTATATTAGTTTTAGCAGATATATTTTGAGTTTTAGAATATTTTTAATAGATATAATTATTAGATACTATGTATTGAAGTGTATTGAAGGATTTCAAATTAACTTTCTTATGAAATATGTCTATAAAGACTAAATTATGACATAGAAAATATAGCTTAGGTCTCAAAATAAACTCAGTTATTCTTTGATTCATTATAATTACTTATCACAACTAACTTTCATTAAGCATTAATTAAAATTAGATTAGCATCAATATTTCATGATTTTTTAAAATTCACTCACTAATATCTTTTATTTAATCATCTAAACGTTATAGATGTGCAAGAAAACAGCTATGATTTAAGTGATCGTAATTAAGAGTCAAAAATCATCAATATTTCAAAAAGTAAGACTCAAAAATTATAATATTTATCTTGTATTGGACAAATCTGTCGTAAGGCTTTTTATTAGTATCAGAACAAAATGATAGAATAAGAATATAATAATTGGAGAAAGTTCAGATTATTAATTTATAAGCATTACATTTATACTCAAGGTAAATATGTCTTATTCATCCAATATCGCGGTTCGAGAACTTCCTTTGTTCCCATTGCCGGATTTAGTTCTATTTCCTAATAAGCCACTACCTTTACACATCTTTGAGTTTCGCTACAGAATTATGATGAACACAATTCTTGAGAGTGACAAAAGATTTGGCGTATTAATGGTAGATCGCAGTAGAGGTTCTATAGCTAATGTAGGTTGCTGTGCAGAGATTTTACACTATCAAAGATTACCCGATGATAGGATGAAAGTATTAGCGCTAGCCCAACAAAGATTTCGTGTCTTAGAATATGTCCGTGAAAAGCCTTACCGTGTTGCTTTAGTAGAATGGATTGAAGACCAGTCCCCTACAACAGATTTAAGACCTTTAGCTTCGCAAGTAGAGCAATTATTGCGAGACGTTGTTCTCTTATCTGCAAAATTAACGGAACAAAATATTGAGCTTCCTGAAGATTTACCAGATTTACCTTTAGAACTATCTTATTGGGTTGCTCATCATCTTCAAAGCGTACCTTCAGAACAGCAAGCACTACTTGAAATGCTCAACACTTCAACTCGTTTAGAAAGAGAATCAGAAATTCTTACCTCTACTCGTAACCATTTAGCCGCTCGTACTGTTCTCAAAGATACATTAAATCCAAAACTGTAAATCTGAAGCTATAAATCTGAAGCTATGAATCTGAAGCTATGAATTATTCCTTATTTAAGGATTAATTGCTTATTTTAGCAAAATTGACGTATTAATTAATTTTTTATTTTGTTTTAATCGATAGCTTCAAAGAAAATCAAGTAAATTAAAACTTAATGAATTGTATGAGCGAATAAACTTACTGAGTAAGCATTCAGTACAGGAAAATAAATAGTCAATTCTTGCTTAAACCTCGTTAAATATAGGCAAGATGCTGTAGCTACCAAAAATTCTGAGAATTTCTGTATAGAGACTTAATTGTTCGATTGCAGATTTTGTCTTCGTATTAGCTGCATCAGCCTCAATATCTATGAAAAATAGATACTCTCCGAGTGATCGCTTAGTTGGACGAGACTCGATTCGACTCAGATTAATTCCTAATTGAGCAAATATTTGTAAAGGTTTAGCTAATGCTCCAGGTACGTTTTTAGGAGTACTAAAAGCTATAGAAGTGTAGCTACAATTATCTGTTACTTCATTAAATTGAAACTGTCGATTTTTTGTATGGGAATTGCTAATTATCCAGAAACGAGTACAGTTTTCAGGATAGTCGTTAATTGCACTTTCAAGAATAGGAAGGTTATATAGTTGTGCTGCTCCTTGAGAAGATATAGTCGCAGCACTCAAATCCTGAGACAATTGGGTTAATGCTTCTGTTGTAGAGCTAGTAGATACTGATTTTGCATTTGGAAGATATTTACCTAACCATCTTTGACATTGAGCAAGGGCTTGGGGATGGGAATAAACTGTTTTTATTTCTGCTAAACTTGATGCACATGAAATTAGCATGTGGGTTATTGGCATTACCAAAGCCGATTCAATTTTTAATTTCTCTAACTGCCAAAGTGTATCCAAGGTTTCAGTTACACTTCCTTGAATAGAGTTTTCGACTGGTACAACAGCTAAATCAACTTCATCTTCACTAACTGCCGTTAATGCTTGAGTCATACTATGATAAGCACATAGATGAGATTTAATACTATAGTTTTCAGAAAGCCACTCAGTATAGCTAATTGTAGCTTTCTCCGCGTAAGTTCCGCGAGGACCTAAATAAGCAATAGACAGATTCATTTTTTTATAGTTATCTAAATTTATTTCCTCAATGGAGTAACTGTTAACACATAATTTTACTCGTTAATCAGCTGTGGACTTAAATCCTTCCTAGCTTCATTGAAATATACCCCATAATTACTGAAGATCAACATTCTATCAATTCTAATTTTAATGGCTCTATAATTAACCAACTTTAAGATAATAGTTAGACAAATATCAATGCAGAAGGGAGCATCCCACTTGTTTTAATGTCATTGCAAGCAAAGGGTTCGCAGAAAGCGTTGTCGGAGACTAGCATAAGTCCTATCGTATACGCTAGCGCGAACGCATGGACTCATTTTTATTCATAAATTTTGCGATTGCTGAGTTCTTACGGAAACACCCTGTGAACGCAATGACGATTATATCTGATTAAAAAATAAAAACTGGGATACACCCAATACAGAAGTCTTATATATTGGAATTTGTGATTGTCAATAGTTGGCTTTTTGATACTTTTACTCTGATTATGAGACCACTTCTTTTTAATTTTGATTATTATTTAATCTATAAGGAAGAAGATAAATTTTCATTTTTACAGCGATACAGTTTGTATCTATATTCTCCAGCCGAAGAAGAATAGTTTTGATCTTTTAAGCACTGTGCTGAATCTAAGTCTATCCCTGTACGGAAATTAATTAACCATAAATCGAAAGGTCTAGACATCTTGCTTATTTGGTTTTGTAAAATTTCTATAGCAACATCATAACTGTCAGTTGCTTTATCTTTGTGGGCTAGAAAGAATTGCCACTTGTTTCCAGAATTTGCTGAAACTAACTTATTCATTTCCCACGCTAAACCCATCATTCTACCAGTCTGTCCATGATGTTTATGGCTAGTGACAATCAGTGTAGGAGCTTGGGAAGCTTCTTGAATAATAGGAGCCATTAAATCAGCACGATGATGTTGCAAGTAACCAATATTATGAACTACAGTTACTCCTCCAATTAATCCCATTAACCAGAGTATTCCTATGATAAATTTTCCATTTACTCTAGGAATAAGGTGCTTGGATTTATGTAATTTATCTTGAATATATTTCCAATTTGACACTAGAGAAGATGTTACTAAAAGTATCAGTATCGGGAAGTAAACAAATTGAAAACGAGGAGCTAAAGTTAAATCTATATCCAATATATAGGTAAAAACTAAGAATAGAATAATTGAGAAATTCAGATAAATCGATAATGCTTTAGTTAAATTTTCCGTAGAGGAATAATTTTGCTGGTATTTCCATCCATCTTTAATGTAAGGTAATATCCATAATAAAAATAGCAGCATTATTGCACCACTGAAAATCTCAACCCAAAGGGGTAATAAGATAGTTGCTGAAGGAACTAAGTAAAACATACTTACTCCCCACATCAATAATCTCCATAATGGTTCAATAAGATTTGAGGTACCGTCAGAAACCCAGTTAGTCAAACTACTACCTTGTATATCCCTCAAAAAGGGTAACCACACTAAGCATCCAGCGGAAGTTGCAAAAAAAACAATCCAGATACGTCGTTGATTACGTTGAGGAACTATTGCAGAAAAACTCTTACCTAATTTTTTTAATAAAAATTGAATTGTGACTGGGGAAGGTCTGTCAACGGAAACTCTAACATAAGAAGAATTTACTGCACTTTTATTATTTTGCTTCCATATCTCCCATAACAATACAAAACCTTCTATACACAAAGTTAGTGAAAAGAAATAGTGGTTTGCCATACCTATAATGTTTACAGCTATCCAGGTACAACCTATCCACAAAGGTAAAACTTGCTGACGGTAAATAACTTCTAGTGCTTTTACTAAGCAGCATATAGAAGCAATTACCAGCAAAATGCTTAAAGTGTAATGCCTAGCTTCCCTAGCTAAAAATACAGCATAAGGTGAAACAGCCATAATTGCTGCTGTTACATGAGCAACAATTAAGGATCGGAAGACTAAGTAAGCAAAACCAAACATTGCAGGAATAGATACAACTCCCAAAAAAGCACTTAGCGAACGTGCTGTCCAAATAGAAATAATTTCACCGGGAGAAGAAAAAAACTTCATCCATAGATGAGTAAGCACAAAATAAACAGGAGGATGAGTACTCTCAGCAAATAGATGCTTAAATACTGCATCCAGTCCAACTTCATTATGAAATCGCAATGGTTCTAATAAAGTGTCGGAACTGATTATCTGGTTTAAAGGTACTGTACGGAAACTATTACCCAAGCTAAATACTATTGTGGCGCATTCATCAGTCCAAGGGGGCAAAACCTCCAGTTGAATAAAGCGCAGAACTATACCGATGCTCAGCCATATTAGCAATAGTAGTAGGTGGACGCGATTTTTCATTTATAGAGTTTTGTTGATGTAAGGTAGATACTCTGAACTATAATTACAGGCTTTCAAGCCTGAATATCTGCTTGATTTTTCTTTAATCAATTTTTTTCATCAATTATGAAGACTTAATCATTGAAACAATTGCGCAAGGAGTTTTTTAAATATAAACATACATTTGGTCGAACAAATTGTATAAAATCCAACTACGCAAATACTTGAATTCTCTAATAGAACAATAATGGTGTTGTATTGTTTATCTGACTAGATATCCCAAACATTTGAAAAATTTAGAAATATTTGTATATATTAAAACTTTTTTATATTTGTTATTGGGACGAGCTTGTGAAATTCTACCCTAGTCTCATTTCTTCTTAAACCTTTGATTTTGCTCTGTTTCCAACTTTGGTGTGAGTGCTCAATTGAATGCTTTGTTCAGACTTAACATTAAGCATGTTCAAGATGTTAAAAAACTCCTAAACAGAAAGCTTACTGCTAAATTGTTCAGCATTTAGTTTTATGTAATGAATTAGACTCTTGAAGTATTACAAGCACACTCATTACTCAATTTTAATGCACACCAGCTATCAAATAACTAGACAAAAATAGATTGATTGTGATTATTTGGCTGTAACCAAATCAATCATATAACTATTACAGACTTTCATCTTTCAGAGAATCCATTTCATCACAATCATTGGATGATGTAATTTCCTAGGTAGAAATAAAAGGTACTGCATTTAATCTCAAATTAAGTAAGATACATAAAGAAGCATTATCTGTAAACAAAATAAGCTGGCAAAAAAAGTTCATCATCATTACTCTGCCGTGTAATGACATCATAAAGTTGCCGGGAATAATGGTTACAAAGGCAGGAAATGTCTGGATTATATACTAATGCAGAAGCAATAAATATAAAATCTCTATGCAATAGGAATCTGGGGCAAGAATAATAAATCAACCAATATAGATGTATGTAAAACTCATGCAAATGATTTTTTTAAATTTGCTTAAAATATCATATTTATGGTAAATCTTATATATAAGAAAATGCAATCTCTCAAATTGTACTGAGTATTATTTATCAACGCAAGTCTAGTTGAATAAGCTAGTAGTTTTGTGAGTAATTCCGGCGTACCTTACCGGAAAGTATTCAACAATAAATCTAACATTCGTCGGCATTTTGTCTATTTTAAACTGCCTTCCAATTTACCTAATCCTGTAATAATTTGGTCTAATTTGAAGTAACTTGAAACACTTATTGCGCTATTTAGCAGTGAGTTAAGAAAGCGAAGAAAAGTAATGAGGGCTTTTCTAATTTTATAAATTCTATCTCTCTTTCCATAGAAAGATGTGCTTTTCAAGATACTTGCGTTTAAATATATTTAAAATAACTAAATTTATATATCTTACCTAAATACATTAAATCAAAGTAAATAGGTATGAAAAAGTTGTGATTAACACAAGGGATTATTTTTGGATAAATTAATGATTTTAAAATCTTAAATTCAATTTTTTATCGTTAGATTAAATTAGTAAAGTCATTTATTCTTCTTATTCTTTAAATACCTGATTTTAATTGATGGCTACAAACTTTTTTGCTTCTCAATCAGTACATATAGCTGTCCAACAGCAAGCAATTCCTATTCAGTATTATTTGCGCCAACCTCAAAGACTCGTAAATGCTCTAGCTGATTCTAGCAGAATCGAGCAGTTAAGAAGAGATATATTTCGTTTGAAAATGCGTCCTCTTCATTTTATGTCAACAAGCATCCAGCCTACAGTTGATATGAGAGTTTGGTCTGAATCAGATGGAACTTTGAAGCTGCAATCTATTAATTGTGAAATTCGTGGCTTAGACTATATAAATCAACGTTTTAGCCTTAGTTTAATAGGTTACTTAACTCCAATATTAGATAAAACAGGTACCAATCTTAAAGGTAGAGCTGACTTAACAGTACAAGTAGAGTTACCATTGCCATTTTCTCTAACTCCTAAACCTATTATTGAAAAAGCTGGCAATGGTTTACTCAAAAGTGTCTTGCTTACAGTTAAGCAAAGATTGCTGAACCAACTTTTAGCAGATTACCAAAAATGGGTAATCACTCAAACTTCACAAACTAATTTTGATAGCAATGACGCTGATTATCGAATGCTGAATCCTGAATAAATCCTGACTTAAGTTGTCACCAAAATATGATTGCTCATAATACGCTTTTCAGTGTAAATATTGATACCAAACAATTACTAAATAATATTCTGAAATCCAGAATATTATTTATTATTACTTTGACAAGGGCGGAAAGAAAGTCGGTGTAAAGGTGAAGAACCGTACTCTTTTAAGGCAAGCAAATGCTTCTTGCTACCATATCCCTTATTGCTTTCCAAGTCGTAAAGTGGATATTCAGATGCCAGTTTAGATATTAATGTGTCGCGCCAAACTTTTGCCACAATACTTGCAGCAGCAATTGAAAGCGATCGCTCATCTCCTTTAACTATAGTTTCTTGCAATAGATGTAAATTTTTCAGACTCTGATTACCATCTATTAGACACAAATCTGGCTGAGGATTTAGCTGGTCTATTGCCCTGAACATAGCTAGTAAGGAAGCTTGTAAAATGTTTATGCTATCTATCTCAGCAGAAGAAGCATAACCTATTTTCCAGTCAGTCGCTAAATCACAAATCTGCTTAGATAGTTTTACTCTGCGATTTGCACTCAATTTCTTACTATCTTTAATTTTTGCTGCAATTAACTCTGAGTAAGATTCTACGGGTAGTATAACTGCTGCTGCAACTACCGGACCAAATAGCGCTCCTCTCCCGACCTCATCAACACCAGCGACCATCCCAGAAAAGTTGGATAGCTTAGATAATTCCCACCAGTTTGTTTCGGAAGAAGTCGAATTCGTTCTTGAGTTAACAGCAGCAGTTTTTGACATAGCATTCATTGCCTCAGTCTACATCAGAGGCAGCAGAAGAACGACGACGACGACGACGTTTAACTGTAGGAGGTGGAACATCATCGCTTGTATCTTTAGTTTCTTCCTCCTTTGATACAATTGATTGCTCTTCTTCTAGATCGTCTAATGTTCCCACCAATGTGGGTGATGGTTTGGCTTTCACTGGGGGTGGAGCAGAACTTTTTGTAACTTCTACAACTTCTGTATCTGTTGCAGAATTGGTTTGTCCAGGTTGAGTAACATTAATAATTACAGATTTAGGATTTTTCACTTCTCGATTAAGAAGGACTAAGGGAGATACACCCATTAGAGCATAAACATCTTGTTCCTCAGATGACATTTCCACAGAGACAATTTCAGGTGGTTCAACTACCGTTTTAACGGTATCAATTTTAGTTCCCCTACCTCTTTCTAACCTATCTCCCCATCCAGTTTTACCAAAACCGGATTCAGAAATTCCACCTAAATCTGATTCGTTATCGATATCTAAATCTGTTTCATTAAGTAAACTTAAGGAGTTGTTATGGATTCGGGGTTCTTCTTTAGTACTATTACCATTTAATCCATTACGACGACGACGAACTCGACGCTTGCTGCTATCTCCTAATTCTTGGTAACTTGGGTGATTAACTAAATTTAGAGTAGCCAGTTCGGTTTCGCTATCTGAAGAATCGTTATATGTTTCATAATTGTCCCGCGATTCGTTTATTCTTGCGACCGGTAAACGTGGTTCTCTTTGGGGAAGAGATACAAAACGTTCTACGGGCATTTCTGTAGGAGAAATAATTCTACTATCATTATCTCCAGGAAGATGTACAACGTGCCCTAAACCACCACAAGCATTACAAGGATGACCAAATAACTCATAAATGTTTTGACCTTGACGCTTGCGTGTAAGTTCTACTAAACCTAATTCAGTTAATTGAGCGATTTGAGGACGTGCTTTATCTGCTTTTAAAGCTTTATTAAAGTGCTCTAATACATGTAGTTGGTCGCGACGAGATTCCATGTCGATGAAATCTACTACTATCACACCTGCTATATTACGTAGCCTTAGCTGACGAGCAATTTCTAGGGCAGCTTCGCAGTTTGTCCATAAAACGGTTTCTCTTGCTGTAGCAGAACGGGTAAAAGACCCGGAGTTAACGTCTATAACTGTGAGCGCTTCCGTCGGCTCAATTATGATGTAGCCTCCAGATGGTAAATCTACCCTTGGTTTAAGAGCTTCCTTAATCGCAGCATTGATGCGGAAATACTCTAATATCGCAGCGCGATCGCGGTGATGGTCGATCAGCAGTCCCTGTGGTGTTTGTCCCCCACTCCAGTTTTGCAGGTATTGTTTAACTCGCTTCAGACCTGTACTAGAGTCAACTACAATACGGTTCACATCTGCACCGTACATATCCCGCAGTACTCGCTGAATAAAGTCATCATCCCGATTAAGTAATGCTGGAGCACGAGTAGACTGAGCTTCTTGCTGGATATTTTCCCATTGCTTTTGCAATAGCTCCAAGTCTTCAATTATGGCTTCTTCTGGTTTACCTTCAGCTTCAGTTCTTACCAATAAACCCATACCTGCGGGTTTAATCAAAATCGCCAGTGCCCGCAGGCGATTGCGCTCATTCTCATTTCTAATTCGTCTAGATAAGTTGACTCCTTTACCATAGGGCATGAGAACTACATAGCGTCCTGGTAAAGTTACATTTCCAGTTAGCCTTGGTCCTTTAGTACCGGTTGGCTCCTTCATTACCTGCACTAAAACTGTTTGTTGTGGTGCAAGTAATTCTGTAATTGCAGCAGAACTACGTTTTAACCTCAAAGGACCTAAATCAGTAACATGAATAAAACCGTTACGTTCTGGGTCCCCAATATTTACGAAGGCCGCATCTATCCCAGGTAAAACATTTTCTACTACACCTAAGTAAATATCACCTATCTGGTGATGACCTGTTGCAACAACAAGTTCTTGTATCTGGTCTTCAGAAAATACTGCGGCTATTTGATGCTGTTCTGCAATGATAATTTGTTTCGGCATTCAATTTCCTCAAAAATCGACAGCATCAAAGAACTTGAAGGCTTGCAGGAAAGCAACTCGTCCTTACAAGTCTTTTCATGACGCTGCTAGTAATAAAAATTGCATTTAGGAGACATTTTCTAGAGAGTTTCTCACACTCGCTTGCGCTGAAACACTTGCGCTAACACGCCCGATATTTTCACAAAGGCTAAATACATAAAGTTTTAAGCAATCGAACCATTGATTCGCGATTGATTTCTAATGAAATATTCTCACCCATATCTGGGTTGAGTACTCAGTTGTTGTTAAAAACACATAATTAGAGAAAAACTATAGCCGTTCTAACGGCGGAGCTTAATGCTTTTAACTGATTCATAGGCATTGGAGGAAAAAGCTAAGATCGCTTCTTATGAGATTGATTATACTTAATCCATCTCAGCTTGCCCGGGCAAGCGTCTTTAAAATTCACACTCTTATACCTTCGCTCTCAAATCCTGGGTATCAGGGAAGGTGAATCAGTTAACTGGATGCAGCGCCAGAAAATTTCTCTTCACTTAATTCTAACGCAAACTTGTCAAAAATCAATTCCTAATTTGTATGCATTTTGAGGGCAACTTTATCAAATTGCCCTCTATCTCAAACCGCTAAAACCAAGCGATTGCGGTGTATATGTAGCATCTGAAATTCTTCAGAGGATACTTTCTCTAGCATAAACAAAATTTGTTCGGGACGCAACATGGTGCCATCATTACGACAACTACCAAGCATATGTAAAATTGCTTCTGATTCATCTAAGGGTTCAATCTGAGAATAGCATTCACTAAACACCCCACAGGAAATAGCTGAGGACGTTTGTGTAGCATCACTTTTGACAATACCTGGCTCAACAGACTGCATACCGGGTTCGGTGAACAACGAATTTAAGGTGAGTGGCTCAACTAATTCTAGTTCATATAGGCGATCGCGCAAGTTTATCAGTTTGCGTTTACCGGATTTTGTAGTATGTTCCCATAAAATTTCTGGAGAAGATTTAATTTTATCTATCCATTCTTGCCAGTTAGATGATTTGGTTTGAGTTGTTAGTGCGACTGCAATTGTATATGCAGCAGCCTCTAAAGATTGAGTGGCTGCGGGGGATTTAATATCAATGTTTTCTATTTTGTATACAGGAATACCCTCTGGCAGGTGAGCAGCTAATTTTTGGGAAAGTGTTTGAATATCCAATTCCTTAGTCAGTTCCAAATCCAGAATTTCTCCACTACTTGTCACACCCAAAGACAGAGCGTTAGCTAGGGAAATTCGTGGTTGGGGATTATATCCGCCGCTAAAAGATACTGGTATTCCAGAGCGTCGAAGGGCACGATCAAACAAACGCATTAAATCTAAGTGACTTAAAAGTGCCATATTTCCCAATTTACCAAACCATAATCTGACTTTTTGAGCTTTGGTTGTATTGGGTACAAAATTTCCAGCAAATTCAGGCACAGGTAGAGGCGAAATTACAACGTTGTGACCAAAATCTGTACTACAAACACCACAGTGAGAACAGCTATCAAAGGAACAATCAGGTACCGTTGCTGCTTCTAAAGCATTCTGTAAGTCTGCCTTTAACCACTTTTTATCAATACCAGTATCGATATAGTCCCAAGGTAAAGGAGCATCTAAAGATTGCTCTGTACTGGCTGAGGACATAATATTCCATTCACCATTTTCAACCCGACGATATTTCCAATCCAAACCTGCTGCTGCAATAGCTTCTTCCCAAGCACTAAATGCTTTGTCTAAGTTTTCAAACCAAGAATCCATCCCAGCTCCTAATTCCCAGGCACGTTGTACCACTGGAGCTAAAGTGCGATCGCCTCTACCAATAAAATCTTCCATTGCTGAAATACGCACATCGGTAAAATTTACTTTCACTCCCTTCATACGGCGGAATTCTTGTCTAAGTAATTCCTGTTTGCGTTTAAATTCAGTTGTGGAAACGGAATGCCATTGAAAGGGCGTATGAGGTTTGGGGGTAAAATTAGAAATTGTCAAGTTAAAAGCTAATGGTTTTCTACCTTTTTCTCGACATTGTTGACGCAACCAGCTAACAGTTTCTGCAATACCTAATACATCTATGTCTGTTTCACCCGGCAAACCAATCATGAAATACAGTTTGATTTTATCCCATCCTTTTTCCCAAGCAGTTTTTACACCTCTGAGTAATTCTTCATTAGTTAAACCTTTGTTGACGATATCTCGCATTCGCTGAGTTCCGGCTTCTGGTGCAAAGGTTAATCCACTTTGCCTATTACCACCCAAAATATTAGCAATATTTTCATCAAATCTATCAACTCTTTGACTGGGCAAAGATAAAGTTATATTTTCATCCTTGAGACGATTCTTAATTTCCATACCCACTGCGGGTAAAGATAAGTAATCAGAACAGCTTAGTGATAAAAGGGAAAACTCGTTGTGTCCAGTGCGACGCATCCCTTCTTCCATTGCTTCCACTACTTTTTCTGGTTCTACATCCCTAGCTGGACGAGTTAGCATTCCTGGTTGACAAAAGCGGCAACCGCGAGTACATCCCCGTCGAATTTCAATAATTAAACGGTCGTGTACTGTTTGAATATAGGGTACTAAACCAATAGAGTAAGCTGGAATGGGGCTTGCCACTCTTCTAATAATTCTGAGTGGTACATCCCCACGAAGGGGGCAAAGAGTACCATCGGCGGCGATTTCATAAAATTGAGGGACGTAAACTCCGGGTACTTGAGCTAAGTCCAATAACAAATCTTCACGACTTAACTGATTTCTTTTGCCTTCCTCTATAATTAGTCCAATTTCTGGTAATAATTCTTCTCCATCACCCAGAGCTACAAAATCAAAGAAGTCAGCATAGGGTTCAGGATTGGAGGTTGCTGTTTGTCCACCGGCAAAAATCAAAGGATAATCATTAGTCTTTCTTTCCTTCCATGTCAGAGGAATACCAGCTAAATCTAGCATCTCTAGAATATTAGTAGCCCCTAACTCGTAGCTTAAACTAAAGCCTAAGACATCAAAATCTTTCAAAGAACGCTTTGACTCGACTGCAAATAAATCTGTCTGAGTCGCACGTAACTTGCCTGCCAAGTCTTTTCCTGGCAAATAAGCGCGATCGCATAATTGACGCGGTTGAGTATTTAAAATGTTATAGAGAATGATATGCCCTAAGTTAGACGCGCCGACTTCATAAACTTCTGGATATGTTAATACCCAACGAACTTCAGTATCATTCCAGGTCTTATGAAATGCTCCTAACTCATTACCTAAATAACGAGCAGGCTTCAGAATATCAGATGTAATTAATTTTTCTATTGCAACAGACACTGCGTTATGCTGATCTTAGATAAGCTAAATCTAAACACCTCCAACATTAGCATTGTAATGGTGTTTGAAGATATTAGAACGACAATAACCTCAGTAGTTCTTGTAAAGAATCTTTACATCAATATTTATTAAAGGGTATGGTAGTTAACTACCCTTTTATACATATATATATTTTGAGATACATTTCAAAATCTGGTTTAATTCTCATTAACTTGAAATATTTTATCAAGCTGTGCTAATTCAAAAATAATTTTAACTGACGGATTAATACAACAAATATTGAGATTTTTGTTTAATCCCTGAGCTAATTTTAGAACTGATACTAGTGCCATTAATCCAGCACTATCGAGGGATTCAACCTTCCCTAGATTTATTGATAAAGTGTGAATTTCTTTTGTTATTAATGCTGTTGTTAAATCTCGCTCAAATTCTATAGCATTAGTTACATGAATATGTCGTTGTGAAATAAAAACTGTATTTTTTTCATGACTCAGTGTAGTTTGCATAATATTTTGCTCCAGCATATAAAAAGGTTAGATGTATTCGACCATAAACTCTTTTCTCTTTCATCGACCATTCTTATTAAGTCTCTTTGCTGAATCTTTGCTGAATCTTTACTGCTTTAGTATCTCTATTTAAAGATTTATATAACCTCAATTAAACTGTATCTAAATATACTTTTCTCGCAAATAATAATGGCAAATCTAAGCAGTATGGGTAATTAGTGGAATATCCTTGCCTGTACTAATAAACCCAGGTTAGTGTGGAAATAAATTATTTATGTTATTCAACTGTTGATACTTTTGAGTATTAAGGTTAATTTGAGATGTATTCCAGAAATTTTGGTTTTCAATGTGATTTGAATCACTATCAAAGACTGTCTTAACCAGAAATTATACGTATTTTAACTTGAGATAATTTGAAATTATATACATTGTGTTTGTTTTTTATGGAAACTAAATACGCTATTCGTCAATTAGTAGAACAAGCTCTCAACATTAAACAATTAACTCCCGAAATTGAGAATGAAATCAATTGGGAATTAACTCAAATGGGCTATATCTCTGATGTAGACTATGAAGCTTTAGAACTTTTAATGTCTGAAATGGATGCAGGACGTATAAAGCTAGTCCCAAGTTTATAATTCTATTTATTTTCTATGACCAAGAAGTATATGACCTATGAATTGTTGAATTAGTATTCAAGTATTTATCTTCAAGTTAAGTTTAGTTAAATATTTAGTTATTTTTTTAATTCATAAATATTTATTTTTAAATGCTTATTATTAAATATTCACAAAAATATTGAATTTAAAGCTAGAAATTATAATTATTCTCTATTAATTTCTAAGTATAGATATTTAAAATAATTATTAATTATTGCAAAATTAAACAACCCTTAAATTAATTTAACCTATTTATAACCTTTAGCATAATTGGAAGCATCCTGTTTTGGAATAAACATAATTTTTTGTGAGGGAAAATATAGCTATAGGATGATCGGTATAAAAATATATCAGTCGAAAGTCTATGCTTTCCTATAATTCTCCATATCATAAGAAAAGAGAAAATAAGTAGCTATCTTCTGGCATTTCTCATGGTAAATTTACTGAAGTGAATAATTGCACTGAAAAAACATAAATTATGTAATTTTTAATGTAATTTTTACTATCTTCTTAAAGGATTTTAAGGTATTTTGAAAATTTAGAATTGTGATAAGTACTCGTGCAGAACTAATTGTACATTTGTCATTGCGAGTTGAACGGAGTGAAACGAAGCATAAGCTCTATCGAGCAGACTACGTCAACGCAAGGTCTTGAGATTGCTTCGCTATCCCTCGCAATGACACAAATAATTTTGCATACCTACTTAATCCCGAAGATATCTGCCATTAACTTAATTTCTTCTAGAGAAAACATGGTGATTTTTCACTGTTAGCAACTAACTGGCATGAAAACTCTAAGTATCTTACCTGTTAAATGTCCGTAAATACAGCCTCAGCTATCATCTTTCACTTCCCACATACTGTTAATAAATTGATGTAGTTTTTTTCTAGCGTTAGGAATTGTATGTGATTTTGGTTCCCCCACCATAAGAGGAGATAGAACAGCAATAACCTCTGTATCAACCGCTGCTCTGAATGAGTCTAAAGACCAGAGAAGATCGGATGTATTTCTTAGATCCGTTGTTGAAGTATCTTCATCTGTTTTAGCTACCAGTAATAAAGGACGTACCCAACATATCTGTCGGGAAACTACTGTTTGAACAACTTCCGCATACAACCGAGTATTTTCTTTCTCTAGATAAACAATTTGTCCTGCTTGCAATTGTCGTCTCACTTAGTATACTCAACTGATTTTAAGCATAGACGATAGTCTCCTCAGATTAACAATCGTCGGTCACATAGTGGCATATTCAAGTATGATTTTTTTCCAATAAAGATAATTGTAACGAATATGAAATAAATAAATTGAAAAGAATTGGTTTGATAATCCCAATCATAATACTTATTTTTTGCAATCAGAAAATAGTTAAGATGCTATAAGATAAGTGAACGACACTTAAGCAAACAGCATCAGTAGATAATCTGTTGCATTAAACCCACAGGATAAGAGTAAAGAACCGTGTCAGTCGAAACTATACAAAAACCCTCAACAACCAGAAAACTTGCTCCTAGATACCGCGTTCTGCTACACAATGATGAATTTAATAGCATGGAACATGTCGTACAAACTCTCCTAACGACTGTACCAAGTCTGACCCAACCTCAAGCAGTAAGCATAATGATGGAAGCTCATACTAATGGTTTAGCTTTGGTCATTACTTGTGAATTGGAACACGCTGAATTTTATTGTGAGACTCTCAAAGGTCATGGTTTGACCAGTACTATAGAACCAGAAGAATAGAAACGGTCGATATGCAGCAGTGAAACTATGAGTATTGGCTAACTTTAAATAGTGGATATGATGCGAATTTATACCTTAGCTTGCGAATTCGTGTTATCTAAGTATGTGCAACGCTAATATCAATTAGCATGAAAGTTATCCTATGAAAGTTAAATTATCCTTTTTCTCTAGCTATCCTGCTCCTATTAGAATAGCTAGCTTTCTTTTAATTTTAGCCCTTTTATGGTTGCCCTATGGGGCTCTTATATACTTTTTTATTGCAGATGAAAATCAGCAAACAATTTTGGCAATGGTGCCATTAGCTATAGGTTTTTTTATAGTTATTCCTTTCTGGAGCAAATATGTCCATAATCAGTCTCAAGTATATAGGCATTATGGCTTAGAATTTACATCACGTAATGGAATTGAATTATTACAAGGAATATCTATTGGATTAATTAGTATTCTGTTTTTGTTTAGCTTGCAAGCAATTTTAGGCTGGGTTATATGGCAACAAACCGATACTTTTTTGTTAAAGATAGTTTTAGAGGGAGCTATAACCGGTCTGGGAGTAGCTGTTGCTGAAGAAGTAGTATTTAGAGGATGGATATTAGATGAATTAGAACGAGATTATAGGCATTTGATAGTGGTTTGGACTGTAGCAATTATCTTTGCTATTTCTCACTTTATAAGACCATTACCAGAAGTCATCAAAACATCACCGCAGTTTTTAGGTTTACTCCTATTGGGTTTGATTTGTGTATGGGCTAAATATAGTTGTCGTGGACGACTTGGTTTATCTATAGGTATTCATGGAGGTTTGGTATGGGGATACTATATTGTCGATATTGGTAATTTGACAGAATACACTCGCAAGGTTCCCATATGGCTAACAGGAGTAAATGATAATCCTTTAGCTGGAGTTATAGGATTATTATGTTTGAGCATATTGGCATTATGGATGAAGCTAAGAGTTGGTAATAAATTCTACATTAAAAAGCAGGATGCAGAAGGTAAAAAGCAGTCCCGATGAAGAAATTTCATCACTAGGAAGAGGACGGAAGTAAGTTTTTCCTAATGACTTCTTATTCACAATAAAGTTATTCATAAGAAAGTATTGGGATGCAGTAGCTCCTGATTGCAATTCAGAAGAGAAGTACTCTTAGAATAATATTGGGAAATTAACCCAAAATACTAGTATCATCAAGTATCAGTATCTTTTTTCTCTAATTGCAATAAAATATTGAGATTGAATAAACAATACTCAAACAAATTAATACTTAGACAAATTAATTACAAATTCAAAAAACTGAGGAAAGCTTACAAAACACCTTCAGACATTACTGTACCAACTAGACAAGTACGATCGAAGTTAGCTCCATTAAGGTTAGCACCTTCTAATTCTGCACACAATAAATTTGCTCCGGTCAAATTAGCACCAGCCAAATTTGCTCCTCGCAGGTCTGCTTCTTCTAAGTTTGCTTCGCTCAAGAACACTCCTTGTAAGTCTGCTTGGGTTAAGTCTGCTCCTTTAAGCTGAGCACCACTGAGATTAGCTCCGCGTAAATCGGCACCTCGTAAATCTACTCCTTGTAGATTTACATTCATCAAATTAGCTCCACTCAAAAAAGCTCCAGCAAGACATACATTCTTCAGCCTTGCTCCCATCAAATTAGCTCCACGCAGGTTACTTCCCCGTAAATCGGCTCCTGTTAAATCAGCTTGCATCAAATTCGCGCCCATTAAACTGGCTCGCAAATCTGTTTTTTGCAGATTTGCCCCCATAAAGTTAGAACCTTCTAGGCGGGCACTTTCCAATTTTGACCCAATTAAATTAGCTCCTACTAAACTCGCACCTGCAAGGTTAATCCGATTTAAATCTAATTGTGAAAGTTCTTCATCCTCTAGGTCTACTCCTGGTAGATGTTTGATTTTACCTAATTTAATTTCTTCTATGTCCATTTTTTCCAAGGATTTGGCTTTTTTATATTAATATTCTGGTATCTTTTCGCGTAATTTGTCACATCTAGTCAATCATGGTTGATAAACTGCACGCAAAGTTTACAGGATAATAGCCCTATTTCTCAAGATTTATTTCTCAGGACGTATTTTCTGATGCTTAAATACTTTGGATAATAAAATACAATTCATGGTATTAGAAATAGGTTTTATGTAGGTCAAATAAGTATGCCAAATAATTAACTTATTTGGTCTGTAAACTCTGATCGGAGCTAAGGTTAGCTTCAATATTACTTTCGCTATCGTTGTCCCAAGGTGAATCTATAAGCCATACACCATTACTAATTTTGGGAGCAGATAAGGATAGCTCTAATCCCTGCTGTAATCCCATTACCAACAAGGTCAGGGCTTCTACTAATTTAGGGTCAAAGCGTGTTGATTGCTGTAGTTTACATTCCTCTAAAGCTTGAGTATAGGCTTGCTCTTTACTGACATCAGCATTCTTTTGCTGATTCACTCGCCACTGAAACTCAGTAACCAATGCTAATATTCGTGATTCTAAGGGAATTTCATCACCTACTAAACGAGCCGGTTGACCAGTACCATTCCACCATTCGGTTTGATGGGTGATAATCTGAGCCACTGCTCGTAATCTGGGCATCGTTCTTAATACCTGCGCTCCAGGAGCCAAAGGACAAGTTAGAGGACAATTAATAACATCCTCTTGATAGCGGGTAGCAGTTCCACTACTAAGTAGACTTTCAGTTCTTTGTAAAGTATCTATGCGATGCAGCCAACCTGACAAACGCAAGCGTTTTACTTGCCATGCAGGAAGTTCTAAAAGTTGTCCCATAATTTCACAAATGGCTACTACTTCTGTTGCTGCTGCAGGGTTATTCACATCAGCTATATCCATCAACTGAGCCATTCGCAAGAATGCTTGGACTTCATTGGAGACTAAATTATTATCTAAAGCTGTGTGGTGAGAATCTGCAGGTAAAGAAAGATTCTTCTGTCCTGTTTGCAAATAGTCAACAACCCGTGAAACGACTGGGGTTAAGTCTTCCACAGTCGCTGGATTTAGTTTGACATTTTCTTGAGTCGCAACTAACTTAGCCGCTAGCTGTGGATCGTATTTACTAATATGAGCGATCGCAAGTTCTGCTGTTTTTTGAACTAGTTCTGGTTCAAATGTCCACAAACCATAGAATTTCCTTTCTACGTCTGATTTTGGTAGACCATTGCTACCATAGTCAGTAGTTGAGAGTTCTTGACAAAGTACCATCGCTCTATAATTTGGCGATAAAATGATTAAATGCCATTCTTGAGCAATAGGATCTTTCGGGTCTAAGGCTACTAAGTTAACATTTCCACGGCTACTTGTAGGATGTTCTGCCCAACCGCTATCTGGGGCTGCCATAATAGCAATTTGAGAAGATTTTTGGGCGATATCTGCATATCTATCCGCTTCTTCTAAGTACCATTTACCTTGCTGAAAAGCTGTAATGACTAAAGGTTGAGAATCATCTTCTAAGATATGATCTTCTAAGGCATGACAAAGAGAAACTAGAGTGTTTTTGTAATAAACACCGAATTTAATTTCTTGCTTACTATTATGACGATTTATATTTTCTAACTGTTTTAGAATAGAACCTTCTAACATGGGGATTAATTAGGATTAATTAGGATTAGTTAAATAAGCTACACGGACTATAAGTTAATATTTTATGGTGATAACAGCTTAGTTAGACGTATTTTGTAACTTTTATTTTTTTTATTCTGTGTATGAAGATGAGCTTGACACTCATCTCCAATCGAATTTATCAGATTTCTCAAACATTAGTTAACTGCTTGGTCTGGTCTGCAATTGGTGCAGATAAAGCTTCTTCCAATGGAGCACAACCCAGTTTTGCTTCTAAAATCTTCATTACTTCTCTTCCGAAGTCATTAGGATTTTGTTTCATTGCTTGCAAGCAAACTTCTCCGAAGAAGGAACCCAAGGGTTCGGGATTCCATAGTAATTTTCTCGCGTTCCAAGGAGCTAAAAGCATAGGGTTGTAATTTGGTTTAATAATCCCTTCCTTAAAGGCATAATCTTCCAAATGAGTATGGGGTTGCAATCCAATAAAGAAGATGGCTGGTTCAACTTTATCAACACCAAAAATCTTTTCTAATTCCCGATGGTAAGCTATGGTCTGACGAATTGTTTCAGGACGTTCGTCAATTACGTTAAAAGAGTAGTTAACTGAAACCAGATCGTTAAAACCAGCTGCTTTCAGGTCGCGACAATTCTGTAAAACTGTTTTAAGGTTATAACCCATGCGCATTTTCCGCACAAGCTCTTGAGAACCGCTAGTAATACCGATTTCAAAATAATTCATTCCGGTTTTTACCATTAGTTCGCATAACTGGGGGGTTAAATTATCAGCACGAATATAAGCAGCCCAGTGAATATCATTCATCCCAGAATCAATAATTTTTTGCAACAGTTCTACAGCATCGTCAATAAATTTCCGTGCTGGGATAAACTGGGCATCGGTAAACCAAAAGTTACGAATACCTCTATCATAAAGTTGTCGCATTTCTTTAACTACTTCATCCGCTGGGTTGATTCGTACTTGTTTTCCTTCAACAACTGTATAAACACAGTAACAGCAGTTGTGAGGACACCCACGTTTGGTTTGTACGCCGATATAAAAATCGCTCTCTTGAAAATAGTAGCTAAATTCAGACCAAATGCTTTCTATATAGTCATAATCGCAGGCTGTTTTTTCTATAGGTGTGGGTTCCTCGTGAATTAAGCGATCGCGGGGTTGAGTTTCTCCCACGACATAACATCTTTCATTACTAAAATCTTGACCACTAAGTAATTTTTCTAAGAGAGTTTCTCCTTCACCCACAGAAACAATCGCTCCTTGGGGCATACTTGATTTCAACTGTTCATAATAAACGCTGACTGCCCCACCACCTATAACTACGCGGACGTCTTTATGATACAGACGGGAGCGATTTAATCCGCGTTTGACCAATTCTGAATTACGCCATAGTTCAGTATAAAAGCTCCTCAGCATCTGAAAACCACCTAAAGCACCATGTAGCTTTACAAAGGGATTTTTGGCGTAAAAAATCTCGAAGGAATACTGTAATGGGTTTCCAGCCCTTCCTCCCACTGGTGCAAAAATATGAATATCTCGCCAAGAATAAACCAGTATATTAGGTTTAAATTCATCTATACATTTATCTAAGGCAGATTTATAGTCCAAAGGTGGCACAGTTCCCAAGTCGAGAATGCGCTGTTTGATGTCAGGAAATAGTTTATGGACGTGGTCTGAGAGATATACAACTCCTATAGGAAAAATAGGATTGCAAGGGAGGCGGACATAAAGAATTCGATTTTCCATTGTCTTACTTGCTTTTTCAGATTTACTTTTTCTATCTTTACTAATTGCCTTTTAAATGGAGTGTATTAAGCTTATTTAGATTAAACGAAACACAATTGATTAATTCATATTGCTCAATTCATGAATTCACACCAACTTTTCAATTGAACATGGAGCAAATGGCTCTAAGTTCTGTTTGTGAGTGAATAATCACAAAATGCGGAGTTAACTTTTAATTTTTACTTGGATACATGAGATAAAGATAAACTTTTATGAAGTTTTTTAATCTATAGCTTTACGATAGCATCCCTCGCAGGGCAATTTAGTAACTATTTACCAGGATTTACTCTAAATTCGATAGATGTTTTTGCGCAAAAATGGGATTGGCTAAATTTATTAACTAAAAGCGGTGTTCTTTCTGTGTACATCTTAGTAGGGTTAAATCAGCCTTCCCAAAATCTCCACATCATATATACTGTGATTTTTATATTGAAACTATCTATAGATTAATTTATTAATTAACCTATTCATTTATTATCCTGGACAGCCAAAGTTTTAGATAGAAGTTAGTAAGGATTTAATTTTTTGTCTCTTAGTGTATAATTGCAACAAAAGCATATTTTTTTATATAAATTTCATAATTTGAGCCTGTCTTTGGATAGATATAGAAAAAGATTGGCTCATATGGTAGTCGCAGTTACAGTACGTCGGGATCGCTGAATGTTACCGTATCTGATGTAACATAAAAATGTGGCGTCAAGCTCCTCGGCAGTTATGGCTCAAATCTTAGACCCTCTACCACCTGAGCAATCGGGAAAAATTCTCTGCTGTTATATCAATGCCACGAGCAAAATACAGGTAGCTCGCATCTCGAATATTCCTAACTGGTACTTTGAAAGGGTTGTTTTCCCAGGGCAAAGACTAGTTTTTGAGTCTCCAGAACAGGCTCACTTGGAGATTCACACTGGCATGATGGCAAGCGCAATATTGTCGGATACTATTCCGTGTGTTCGCCTAATGATTAGCGAAAATAATGACTATGAGTTTGATTCGCAACCAGATTTAGACTCAAATGATAATAAGGAAGTTATACCGCCATTTAATACGAAAAGCGGAAATAACACACAGACTTTAAAAATAACTGGTTTAGTATGAATTGATTGGAAAATTTTTTTCTCTTTTTTTTATTTTATACAGGAGGACTACTTTATAAGGTAGTCCTTTTATTTTGTAATTGAGATATTTTCCTATTCTTATACTTCTGATAGATAAACTTTACCTTAATAAGGTGAATTTATACGGATATTATCTGATGAGATTATGATTAGAGTTTAAAAACATTTGCTTAATAATTATTAATATAATATTTAACTTCTAAATTATTACATCTGATATGAATTAGTAAAAAAGCAGGAGAAGTAAGAAGATGAAAGTTACTAGCTTTTAACTGATTAATTCCAATTGATGTCCAAACCGATAGAAGTACGCAATCCTCGAAACGGTAAATATGATTACGTGATTGTCCCACCACCACCAAAGCTGCTAGCGCAGCAGTGTAAGCGTTTGCGGAGGGCACAAAAAAACTGGCGAGAAATAGGTTTAGAAGGTCGAGTTAAGGCACTACAAGAATGGAGAGAAGGGATTTTATCCGAACGAGATAATCTAGTAAATGCTTTAACCAATGATACAGGCAGACTAAGGTTTTCGGAAATAGAGGTTGATTCTTTGCTTGCTAGTATTGATTACTGGTGTGGGTTTGCACCAAGAAACTTACGAGAATTTAGACAAGAAACATCAATTCGATTTATCCAATTACAGCAAAGTTCTGTTCCTTACGAACTCGTTGGTGTTATTAGTCCTTGGAGTTTTCCTTTACAGCTTTCAACTATTGATATTATTCCTGCATTACTTGCTGGTTGTGCAGTGGTAGTCAAACCTAGTGAAATTGCACCAAGATTTATGATTCCCTTAATTAAGGCTCTCAACAATGCTGAAAAGCTACGGGATGTTCTTGCTTTTATTGAGGGAGATGGAGTAACTGGTAAAATTCTTATAGAACAAGTTGATTTTATCTGTTTTACAGGTCATGTTAGTACAGGTATTAAAGTTGCAGAAGCTGCTGTAAAGTGTTTTATACCTTCTTGTTTAGAATTAGGAGGAAAAGACCCAGCAATTGTTTTAGAATCAGCTAATTTAGAATTAGCAACCTCGGCAATTTTATGGGGTTCAATTCTGAATACGGGACAATCGTGTCGTGCGATTGAAAGAATTTATGTTGCAAAATCAATTTACGAAGATTTTTTTCACAAACTGGTAACTAAAGCACATCAAGTCCAGCTAAATGATTCTGATATCAAAAATGGGGGAATTGGTCCAATTGTTACTCCTACTCAAGCTAAGATTATCGAGGATCATTTACAAGAAGCTATAGAGAAAGGAGCTACTATTCACTGTGGAGGTAAGGTTGAAGAAATTAATGGTGGTTATTGGTGTCGTCCGACTGTGATTACCGATATCGAGCGCGATATGAAAATTATGAAAGAAGAAACATTTGGTCCGATAATGCCGGTAATGCCTTTTTCGACATTAGATGAAGCCGTAAATCTGGCTAATGATTGTGATTATGGAATGAGTGCAGCAATATTTGCTGCTGACGAAGAAGAAGCTTTGTTGTTCGCGAATGATATAGAAGCAGGAAGTATCAGTATCAATGATGCTGCTTTAAATAATATTTTGCACGAAGGAGAGACTAATCCTTTCAAATTTTCTAGTATGGGTAGCTCTCGGACTGGTGCATCTGGATTACAAAGATTTTTAAGACAGAGAAGTATATTTATTAAAACTAAAAAAGTAGCTAACCCTTGGTGGTTTGATGAACCAGAGATAGAAACACTAATGAATGATGAAAAATCAGAATAGGTTTGTAAAACAAGAATAAAATGAGAATTCAGGCAGTATGACTTAATTTTTTTTGTAATCTTTTATAAAAGTAATGTTTAAGTAAAAAAGTTTTTTGAAAGTTGTTTAATTTTAATTCTGCCTTACATGCGAGCAATATCGTAAATTCTATAAAATCATCTACCTTTATACATCTTTATAGCTATATTACTTACTCTACTACTAAGGTGTTTCACATCTAAGATTTATTAGGAAACTCTGATTAAATTTTGATCTATTTAAAAACGAATATCTTTAGATTTTGGGTTCTATATGTCGATTTGTAACTAGAAGTTATATAACATTTACTACCCCTAGATACTTTTTCAAATTCTACTTAAAATCCTATAAGTATTCATGCAAAATAATTTTACATTCTGAAAACTTCAATTTCCTGCCTAAAGACTAACGGCATAGCTGACGCAAGACCTATTTTGCTCCTGAGACCGCCGCTTATTAACCTTTGGGAACACCTAACGGTGAAGTTCCTCGCAATGGCAATACACAATTCATTTTCCTTAGGTATTTGTAATAATTTTAGTGGACAAATTTGATTAAAATTACCCACTAATTAAAAGTAAGAAAAATTCCTAAACTAATTTAAATTCCTGAACCATCCAGAAATTCTTCTATTGCCTTATCTTCAATACGACAGCAGGAATTATTTTCTTGGATGTGAAACTCACTAATTATGTTTCCATCATCAGAAGATTCTTCCTGGACATGAGTTTTCATACAGGAAACATCAGAAACATCATCTCTATGCTTGACGAGGGATAATTCTTGAACTTGTTGCTCTAAATGCTCAATTCTGTCCACCAAAGCACGTATGACCTGAGCTTCAGCATCTGGTAAACGTCCATGTTCTAATGGGTCTACCCGTACCCCAGAACGATAAATAATTCTTCCTGGTATACCGACTACAGTACAGTCGGAAGGAACATCTCGCAAAACGACTGAACCTGCACCAATGCGGACATTATTACCAATCAGAATATTACCAAGAACTTTCGCTCCTGCACCAACTACAACATTTTCACCCACCGTTGGATGACGTTTTCCACTTTCTTTACCGGTTCCACCCAGAGTAACACCTTGATAAATAAGGGCGTAATCTCCAATGATGGCTGTTTCACCAACTACAACCCCCATTCCATGGTCTATAAATACAGCTTTACCAATTACTGCACCAGGATGAATTTCAATCCCTGTTAGTAAACGAGCAATATGAGATATCAGACGAGGAATAAAAGGAATCCCAATGCCTTGAAGCCAGTGAGCCACGCGATGTGAAATCAGGGCTTGTAAACCGGGATAAAAGAATAAAATTTCCCACCAATTACGCGCTGCTGGGTCGCGTTCAAAAATGATGCGAAAGTCAGCAAGCAATGTAGATAACACGCTTATATAACCTTACTTTTTGCCAAACAAGGTGACATACCCACACTTTCCCGGGGGTTAAGTAATGAGCTTCCCGGCGACTCTTCTATGAAGACATTAACCGAGCTTTTTAGCCGTGTGTCCCACGGACTTGCAATTACAAAAAAATTTACTTTTTGTCGTAGGCTGCATTTTTGCATTTAATTAGATTAAACCCACAACTCCCATACTAGCATGAACTATGGTTTGGTTCCCATCATTTCGGCTGACGCTCTACCGGAAGCTTCATCGCTTCACTAGGTGCAAGCAGGAGACTTCCCACCGAAAAAAATGAAATTATGTTAGCGCTCTCAGAGCATTTATGAGATATCTTCAGGCATGATTTACAGCCAATTTCATCTGATTGAGGTACAGCTCATATCGTTTTAAGGCAGGGAGCAGGGGGCAGGGAACAGGGAGAATGTACCTCATGTAACTGCAAGTCCTGTATTTCTAATCTGAAGTTCAGAAGCAATATATTTCAGTGGAGAAGAAGTAATTGAATAAGTAATAACTTCAATATTTTTCTATTTTTCTGCCACTCTTCAATTTCGTTTCTCTATCTCTATCTTTATTGTTACTGTTCTACTGATAAAGTGTAGTTACGTCTAGCTCCAGATTTAAATGTTCCTACCCAAAGACTATATTTTCCTGCTTTTAATTGTGATGCTGTGATACTCGCGTCTTTACTTCTACCTGTATCGTCACCGCAAATAACAGTTTTATTATCTGGTGCTTTTAGTAATAAGGTAGTATCATAACCACCAGTATCAACTCTGATTCTTAACTTGGAGAAATCTTTTTCTAACACCAAAATGTGGTCGGGTTTTGTGTCTGCAAAACCTGTACAAAAGTTTTTAGCGCGATCGCGTTTACTGATTGCCGAGAGGGGATAGGAACCACCAGTATAACCTGTAATCTTGCCTTCAGTAGATTTAAAGCCAGGTGAAAGGCTTAGTTTGCCAAAGTTGGCAGATTTGTTGGCTAGCACGGGAGTTGATATAATGACTGCGATTAAACCCAACAGCCAAAATAATTTGATTGGAAGCTTGGGGTGAGGAGCTTTCATAGTAGCTCTCCTATTATCTAAATGTAGAAGTTTTTTTATATACGAATAGTATCTAAATCCAGGCTACCAGATTTAGAATATGTGACACCTTGATATCTGAACATAATATTTGAGCATAATATTTAAAAATCACTTTTACCCAAATCTCACAGGTATGATTGGGATTAAATGTGGTATGGGTAAAAATTCAAAACAGATGTCTCAATTGATGCATCAACTGATATTTGTTAAGCATCTAACTATTTATACAATGCCATAATTATTATTACGGGAAGTGCCACTTAATTTATCAGTGAAGAACTAAGTAATGGATGTGAAGTTACTATGAATAATCAAAAAAGTTGTACACCTGCTTGCTGGCTATTCTAATTTTATCAGAGCAGTACCAATAGGGTTTGGATTCTCCCACATCTTTAAGGGGGGCTAAGTACTGTGGGGCATACAGGAACTTACGCTTGGGGAGATTTCCTTCTTGGGCTGTTGGCGTAAGCCTGCTGTCTAATGGCGAGTCACTGAACCAAGAATCCCTGAGGCTTTAATCTAGGGAGTGTCAATTCGCAGTAGAATATACCTAGCTATGATCTGACTATACTTGAGTATATGGAAATTTAACTTTTTAATACCAGATATTAACTGCAATTAATTGGCTTTTAAGTTAAATAATATACCTCCATTTAGAACATAATCTTGATTTTCATAGCTACTGATGGTTAGCGATCGCAATTTATCAAAGAATGGTTTACCTATAATTTCGGCTAGCTTGAGAATGGGTAGTTGATTTTCAATTTGTTGTTTGCTTTCTTCCCAGTCAAGGTAAATATAACCTTGGTTTGGTTGGGGTATCTTGGCAATGCTATCTTTAAATTTACGATTTCTAATAATAGAATTATCTTCTGATGTTAAGACTTTAGCGATGGTTTCAACAGAGGAAGCAAAAATTTCATAATTTTCAATATTGGTGTGTACACCGTAGATTTTCGCTTGAACTGCAAAGTCTTTGGTTACTTCAGCTAGTTGTACTTTTGGGTTGTCGGTTTCTAGTTTTGTCCATGTTGATAATTCTTGCTCACCCAGATTTAAAGGACTAGCGATCAAACCATTTTTTCTTGCTATGTCATCTAGGTGAGTTACTCCTTGTGCTGTGTTGGAGACTTTCTCTGTTACAAAAATCCAGTTGACAGAATTTGAACCAGGACTAAGTAATATAGCAAAAGCATATTCACCTTTTACCCAGCTAAAAATATCTTCTGATAAATTTAAGCCGTATTTTTGCTCTAACTTTTCTTGTGAATTAAGTTTTACTTCGTTATTTAAGGATGAAAGCTTTGCTAAACGGTTTTTCCCGGTGAAGATTTCAGATAAAATGCCTTTACTTTTGGATGAGATTTTCAGTTGTGTTTGCTGCCAAAACTCAGCCAGATTACTCTGATTGAGGTTACTTAAATCTACCCCGGAAATTACTAAACCTGCTGTAGAGGGAATATACTCAAGTGCTTTAACTGGTTGAGATACGGATGCTGCACTAGGTAAGGTTTTTTCTGTAGCAATCAAACTAGTTTGAGCAAGGAGTCCTTGAGGACTTTCAGATAAAGATATAATCTGGTTTTCATAATCTAATTTTTTTAGCTTCCATCCCTTCCATTTAGCAATTTGATTAAGGTTGAGAAAAGCTATAGCTATGGGTTTCTTTGGTAATTTCTCGATAGCTTGCTGATATGGTAAATAACTGCTTAAGCTAACTGAAGGTGCTTGGATATTATTTATGGCTTCTTTTAAAACTTCGGGATAATTAGCAAATAATATAAAGCGATCGCTTAAAGTTGCGACTGCTAAGATACTTTCTTTTTCTTTTTCTGGGGATAAAGAATCTGAAATGATTTTAATGCCCTTATACCTTTCTATATTGAGTTGACTTCCTGAGAGTACTCTTTGAGAAAAATAAAATTCTATAAATTCCCGGCTTTTTTGTGAGTCTTTACTGGTCAACACCATTAAATATCCTGGTTGTCTGCCATTTGTAAAGTCGCTGTCTATATCTGGAGTCGCGACAGATAAAGTCATTTCCTTACCCAGCCAAGGTTGGATATCTTTTTTATAATCAATATTGGTATTAGCAAATAAACTTTTTTTTAACTTTGATATGTCAGCATTCTCAGCAACTTTTTGCCAATTCATATCACTTGTTAAAATTGATACTGTAAATGGGGCTTGTTTGGAAATTAGCATCGCAGTCCCCAAATTTTCACTGCTCTGGTTTTCCCCTACTTGACGAAAACTTGTAGTCGAAAAGCGATCGCATCCTGTAAGACCAGTCAGCAGTAGCGCGATCACAACTGCTATTAAGGCTTTAAAAATAGATTTTTGCCTCATAAGTTTTTTACACCCGCACCAGCACAAATTCCTTTCCTGTTTAGTCTAATTGATAATTAGAGGCATTAGAACAAAGGATAGAGGAATCGCAAACTTACACAAGCTTTTTTAACTCTACGCATCCCAAATAAACCTTTTTCTGTCAATATATAGATATATAAGATAGTTTACGAAATCTTCATGTCGGGTAACTCTTTTCAATCAGTTAGTCAAATAAGTGTGGAAGAACTTAAAGATCTTCTCAAAGGAGATAAAGCAAATCTTCAGTTAATTGATGTACGGGAACCTCAAGAAATTGCGATCGCAAATCTCGATGATTTTATTAATCTTCCTCTTAGTCAATTTAATGAATGGATTGAGTTAATTTCTTCACGCTTTGACCCCCACCAAGAGACTTTAGTTCTTTGTCATCATGGCGTTCGTTCTGCTCAAATGTGTCAGTGGTTATTATCTCAAGGTTTTACAAACGTCAAAAATATTTCTGGTGGTATTGATGCTTATTCGCGAATAGTTGATTCTTCAATACCCCAATATTAGCTGCTTAAATGTCTAAGATTGAAGTAATTTCCAGATTAATTTCCAGATTACTTTTCAGATTAATTTTCAGATTAATCTCTAGACTCATAACCACATGATTTTTAAATAAAGTTTAAAAATTTATTTTATTTAACTACATTGCTAATGTAAAGTAATACTCAATTCCCTTAAAGCTATCTATCAACAGTAAAAGTTAAATAATCCTATCAGCTACAAATTTTTCTGATATCATTCTGTCTGTTTTTTCTCAGAATTATAAAAGTAGATACAATTAGTGAACACATTTAGCAACTAAATATACTAAGTTCTTTTGATGAAAATACTAAGTCTTAATAAATACCGTATAACTGACTATTTTGGATAAAAGTACGCAGTGGTATGATGAATATAAGTTAGTATAGTGATTTTTACAAGACCTCTTTTAATGCTTTTTAGAAAAGTTCAATTTACTACAGCTAAATAGATAGTTTGAAGAGAAAATTTTAAATATACTAATTTTCAAATGGAAAAGAAAATCTTTGGTGTTCTATCTAACTAATATTAATAAATAATACTAAAATTTTCCAATGCTTGTTTAATTTAAACAAAAGTTTAAATTAAATTTTTATTTAATAATAACAATACGCTTAATTTTAAGTAATAACTATGGAAGTTAGGCTCACTAATAGGCAACAGCAAATACTTTGGGCAACAGTGAGGCATTATATTGCCACAGCAGAACCTGTAGGTTCAAAAGCATTGGTTGGAGAATATGACTTGGGAGTGAGTTCTGCTACCATTCGTAATGCAATGGGCGTATTAGAAAAATCTGGTTTACTCTATCAACCCCATACTTCTGCTGGAAGGGTACCATCTGACTCTGGCTATAGAATTTATGTCGATCAGCTCATAACTCCTTCTGAAACTACAACCAGGAAGGTTGAGCAAGCATTGCAGAATTGCCTAAATTCGGAAGACTTAGGTTTAGAAATTCTATTGCAAGGAGCAGCACAGATTTTAGCGACTGTAAGTGGCTGTATTGGTTTAATTACAATGCCACAAAATAGTGTAGCAACTCTACGACATTTGCAATTAGTGCAAATAGAAGTCGGCAGAGTAATGCTGATAGTTGTCACAGACGATTATGAAACTCACTCAAAAGTGATGAATTTGCTTCCATCATCAGAAATATCCCCTCCCGATTCAGAAGTTATTGATAGGGAACTGCAAATAGTTTCTAACTTCTTGAATACTCATCTAAGAGGGAAAAATCTGGTTGATTTGGCAAAACTTAGTTGGAATGATTTAGATAAGGAATTCCAGATTTATAAGGAACTTTTGAAAAAATCTATCGCAGAACTAACCGCTCAAACGAATCATAAAGCAACTGCACAAATTATGATTCGTGGGATGTCAGAAGTGCTACGTCAGCCAGAATTTACTCAAATTAAGCAGGTACAAACAATTATTCAACTGTTGGAAGAGGAGCAAGAACAGTTGAGAGAACTAATATTTGTACAGCCAGATACAAATCAAATAGATGAAGTGGATCAGCCTAGAGTTACGATACGTATCGGTTCGGAAAATCCTTTAGAGCCAATTCAAACTTGTACTCTAATTTCCTCCATTTATAATCGAGGTTCTGTTCCAGTAGGAAGTGTAGGAGTTTTAGGTCCCACTCGCATGGATTATGAAGGGGCGATCGCAGTTGTAAGTGCTGCTGCAAATTATCTCTCTGATGCTTTGAGTTAGATTTTGATATTTCACTTTTAGCTATATTTAGCTATGAGCTTTTATCTGTAGCTGATGTCAATAATATTGATGTAATTAATAAAGATAAAGATATTCTAGCTCAACATCTTTATCTTTTTTGAAGTACTCATATTTTTGATGTACGTATATTTTTGGTGAATAGGAATCAAAGAATAATTTTAAAGTTGATAAACCAGTATTTTTTCACAAGTTGTTTTTATAGCTTGTTGATATATTTAGTCACAAGTATTCAAAAAAATTTTAGATAGTGCTAAAAAACATCTTCAAAAGCATCTTCAAAATTGGACTCACCCAGAAGCTGCAATTATTTTGTCTAAAATTCTCGCCAAAGAAGGTGACAATGCTCATGCAAGGGAATGTTTGCAAAATATGATTTCCAAGCTCAAAGGTTCATCCCATTTTCACTATAAACGTCACCGTAGAGCTATAAGTAGGGCTGAAAAGTTATTAAATAAGTTGACTTGAAGATAAATAAAAATTGAAAAATGTTCTAATTAACCTAACTTTTACTATATATTACAAAACTTTATGAATCTTAATAGGTGACAAACCAGCGATCGCACGTAAATTTTGAGTACGAATCAAGTTAATAAAATCTAAATTAGATTGTTTTTCGAGTTTGGCAATTGTCTCTATTGCAGATAATAAATATTCGGCAGCTTCTACTTGAGAATAACCCCGTCGAGTGGCAATACGGATAGCTGCTGTATCAGCATTTATTTGAGAATCTTGAGATTTATTTTTTTTCCAAATATTAAATAATGCTACCGTTGTCAAGCTCAAAGAAATACCTACACCCACAACATCGACTTGCAAAGACTCCACCAGTCCAGCAATAACCCCTGCGATCGCTAAACCTTGATTTACATCCAGTTGAAGCCATTTAACTTCTATTAGCCAGCTAACTACAGATAAAAATATTAAATCTCTTTGCTGTTTTGTTAAATTTTGCCATAAATCAAAATTAATATATATCAGTCGTTCTTGATTCCAAGGTAATGGGAAAGTGGTATCTATTACCTTTGCCTGTTCTGGTTTACTAATAATTTTAATCGCCTTCTTCCCAAAAGAAGACAATCCAGACGCAGGCAATAAATTTGACAAGCGGCGAATTTCTAAGTTTGGTTCCATAACCATTATTATCAGTCATAATAGTTTTGGATACTAGGGTTTTCGCTACATGGACGCTTTTGCAATTACGCCACCAGAATGGACAAACGAAGCTACTCATGCACTCAAATTTCATTGCCCCCAATGTCATGCTAGTAGTCTTAAAGCACAGAAAGTTTGGATAAATAGGCGATCGCCTGTAATAATGGCACTCAGTAATCCCAATGGTCGTCGAAAAGTGAAATGGCAGGAATTTTATCAATGTGAATGTAATTATGTATGGTGGGCTTGGAGTAGCGATCGTCCACCCACAGAATTATCTTCTTCACAAAAATTTTCAGAAGAAGAATAATTCAGATATATGAATGATCATATTCCTGCAACAAATCAAAGTCTAAATTATCTCAAAAATTATCTCAGTAGTAACGATACTCTTTCCACAGATAAAACTAAGCTCATCACCACAGCAGCGATACAAGCGATCGCGAAAATCAAATGCATCTTAGTTTCTTTTTTTCGAGGATGAAGCCAAGGTAGCAAACTAGCTACGTAACCACCTAAAAAACCGCCTAAATGTCCCCAATTATCTACTTGAGGCATTATAAAACCAACAAAAAAGGTGACTAAAGCAAATGTCCAGAATTGCTTACGTATGGCAGAATCGCCAGTAATTTGCCCGTACACAACCAATGCTGCTAACAAACCAAAAATACCTCCTGATGCACCTACAGCAAGACCTGCACCTTGTAATATTCCCGGTAGAATTTGGTTATATTTACCAACAAAGCTGGTAAGTAAGGCACAAGTTATCGTAGAAAATGTGTAGATAATAACTAATTTCCTAGAACCAAAAGCTTTACTTACCATTGGAGCTAATTGATTGATCCAAGCTAAATTAAATCCTATATGGAAAAGATTACCGTGTAACCAAGCAGAACTTAGAACAGTCCACCAACGTCCTAATTCAAAAATTGGGTAAGCACCAGTAGCACCAAAAAGAATTAAACTATTACTGCTAGGTACAAGTATATTCATCCCACCTTGATTTCTAATACCATTAGTATCAGCAAGCAAGGTAATAATATACATCGCAATACAGCCCCAGACAATCATTGACTTGAAGCTGAACTTTCTTTTACCGCGTTTAGAATCGATTGGGTTTTCAGAGGTAATTATGTCATCTAGAGTGATTATCTCATCAGAACCAGACTCATTTGAACTAGACTCATTTGAACTAGACTCATTTGAACCAGACTTATCAAAACTAACAGCAGAATAGTTTTTATCTCTATCTTCGCTATTCTCTGTTATTAGATCGGTTTTCCGAACAAGTTGAGAGTTTAGTTCTTCTTGAGGATGTCCACAATAAGGACAAATTTTATCTTCAACTTTAATTATTTGATTGCAAGCTCGACAAGTTAATTCTTCATTATTGTCGCTTTCAACTGTCATATTTGTATGTCCTGGCAATAAATCCAGCGATAGTATATTTTCTTATCGTTGGAATTAATCAATCATCATATTTAGCAAGTATAGCTTTAGCAACGATTGAAGAATTATGGAATTATACAGAAATATTTCTTATGGACTATCATTCTTCGGGATTAAAAAAACAAAGTCTACATATTTGGTCATATATTTGATCACATATTTGGGAAACTTTCTGAGAAATAGATCTAAAAAATAGATTTATTCTCATTCAAAAAACTGCTCTAATGTATATGTAACAGTTGCCCAAAAAGGAGTATACCTGCCTTGGGAATCTAACTTTTGATATGACTTTGCTAATACTTTTATTTCTTCAGGAGTTAGACCCTCTGTAACTTCTAATACTGCATCAATGGCAGCACGACGCATCTTTCTAAGTTTATCAATATTAAGTGCGAGTTTTTGAATTGTGGTTTTTGCTGCGGCTTCTAGTTCTGGCTTTTCTGTAGGTATAATTTCTCCATAACCGGAGTAATGAAAATATTTACAGCAATTTTTATCTAAAGGTGAAATCATTAACTCTTCATCAAACCATGCACCTTTTTTATGACCGCAGTGTACTGGTCTAGTGGGTTTTTTTTCGTCTTCACCTTGACAAGAAGCAATAAGATTAGTGTACTCAAAAGTGAGGTGTTTATACTTACTTTTGGGTCTAAAATGTTCTATGTGACACTTCTTACGACTGATAGGAATACCACAGTAACCGCAAATATAGCCTTGTTCTGCAAGTAAAGCTTGGTAAAGTTCATTTTTTACACCTCTAGCGAAAGATTTCCAGTTAGGAACTTTCTCACCAAGCTTTTTATTCCACTCTGTCAAGCTCAGTGGTTCTTTTTTTTTGCGGATATATTTCATTGTTGGATTATTTTTGAATTACTTTTTGATTACTTTTTCAAGATTTCCTTCCGACGAATCAGTACATCTGCACGTACAAACTCTGGTTCATCTTCTCCAATCAACTCAGAAAGTTCTTGACGTAATTCTCGTGCTTTTTCAATATTTCCTTTGTCAATGTATTTAAATAGCTGTTGCAAATAATTTTTAATTTCTTGGGGTCTTTCTGGAACTTCCATCAAATCTTCTAAAATTTGATTGCTATCTCTACCAAAAGAAATGTCTGGTTGGATCGCGACAATACCCTCATCAGTATTCTCTAAAATGTAAACTCCCTCTGGTTTGACATGACTAATCACCTGGGGGGAATGGGTAGTAACAATAAATTGACAATTAGGAAAAGTTTTTATCAGCGCTGGAATAATATCTCGCTGCCACTTAGGATGTAAATGTAGCTCAACTTCATCAATCAAAACGATACCATCACCCTGCAACGGTTCATCACGACCGGGGTTAGCGATCGCTAGTCTCCTTGCTAAGTCTCCAACCATTGCTAGTAAGCATTTTTCTCCATCTGAGAGCTGATTTACATTCAGTTCACGTGAGAATTTTTTCACTGTCATTCTTAAAGGGGAACGACGTACCCGCAAATCTGACAAACCAGATATTAATGAGTAAATTGCTTGTCTTACTGCTTCTAACTGAGGATTTTTATAATCAGGACTATCTCTACGGTTTTCGTTTTCTAAATCTTCTAACTTTCTAAACCATTGAAAAAAGTTATTAAAATTAATTTGTACTCCGTGTAGAGACTGTTCATAAGCTGTTACTCTATCAAGAGAATGCTTCTTTCTTACTTTTAAAGGAATATCAATAACAGCTCTATTCACACAGTAATGAACAATAACAGATAAATTAAAGTTGGGATTTGCCTCTAATTGAGAGTGAGTTTTCTCAACTAATTCACGTAATTGACTTAAATCGGTACTACTATTTTTACTACGTCTTTTTTGTACTTTAGCTAAAGACCAAGTGACCTCTCCATCACCAGTGTCAACAGTAATTTCATTATGGGTGTCGGGTTTCCCATGACTAATGTCTTCTTCTCGGAACAAACGACCAGAAGTACTAGGAAATTGTACAGGACTGGTATATCGAGAAAGTAAAATAGCTAAACAATCTAAAATACTTGACTTTCCAACACCATTAATACCAATAAAAATATTAGGTTCTCTTTCCTGAAAATCAATTTGCATATCTTTGATTCCCCGGAAAGATTGCAATTGAATGCGTTTAATTCTCATATAGAAAATAAATTTAAACTTGTAATAATGTTTAGCGATCGCATTTCACAGAAACTGTGAATATTAGAATATTTGAGAATCAGAAACTTTGATTATGAAACAAATAACTTGAATATATTTGACTGGAAATAGAAAGCAGAGTATGAAGATATAGCATTTATTCTATTCCATCCTTTGAGAGACCTAAAACTATAGCAATACTGTGGTTTGGGGGAAATTCCTCAATTTTACTTTTTCTTCTTCAAACTGAGGGAAGTCGTTGACGTAGTTTCTCATAGAGAAGCTTTAAGATGGAGAGTAGTCGAAACGTGACAAAAAATTCCTAACCGAAAAGCATAGTGCTATAACTTGACATCTGAGAATTTTAGGAAATTTATTGGAAAATTTAGAGTATCAGAAATTTCTTATCCTAACCATACAGGTCAAGGATAGAAGGGATAATATATTTGAAATAGTTATTGAAAAAATTATCAAAAATGATAACTAAATTACTTGACTAGAGTAAATCAAGCGATAGACTATCACTGAGTAGTTGGTGCTCTTTGTCGAATGTATCGCATTTTTTTCTGATACGTTGTTTCCTAGAAAACTTCCATGACACAAGAAAATCCCAATCCACAAACACCATCTACCCCAGAACAAGATTTTTCCGAATCTACTCCAGAAAAAGAACTTTTAGAAAAAGAGTTAAAAAAACAACCGTTGTGGAAACGTCAAATCATTAAAACCTTACAGGGAACGATTAGCGTTTTAGAAACAACCATAGTGAAGCTAGAAGATACATCAGTTGAATCAGCTACGGATAAATCTAATCTTCTAAATCAGCTTTTAGATAAATTTCAACTTGTTTGGAGAAATTTTCTTAACACTATTAGAAAGCTTTTACCAAAAAAGTTAACAGCAAAACTCTCAAACAATGGTTTAACAGGTATTATCTTTGGAATTATTATTGCTCTTATATTAGTAGTTCCGAATATCTTCACAAGTCAAGCAAAACAGACAATATCAGTTGAAGCACAAACTGACTTGAATGATATTTCAGAGAAGGTACAAACACCTGAAATAATCTCACAAGAAACTCCACCAGAAATTTCACAAGAAACCCCACCAGAAACAATTCTGGAAAAAACACCTCCAGAAGATACAGAAGTCCTTTCAAAAGACGAAATACAGGAAGCTGAAATACAGGAAATAACCCCTATAAAAGAAAAGCAGGAAGCAAATCAAGACTCATCGATAGAAAAACCAGAAGAAAATCCCCAGTCTACAGAAATAATAACAGAAACAGAAATAAAACCTGAAGCTGAAGTTAAAGCTGAAGTTAAAGTTGAAGAGCAAAGAAAAACTCTTCCATTATTAGAACTTCCTTCACCAAAAACTGAAGTAAAAGAAAAAGAAGAAAAAGAGAAGATTGAATCTGAAATCATCTCAGAAGAAATACTCTCAGAAGAAGCACTCGAAGAACCAGTTACCACAACTGAAACAATAGCAACTCAAACTACACAACAACTAACCCCAGAACAGATACTAATAGCTTCCATTCAAAATCAACTTGCAGATATCAGCAAAGATAACTCTGTTTCTGATGTTATCAAATCAGTTCAAGCTAACTTTGGTAATAGTACCTTGACTCTGATAATTAATAATGAGTGGTATTCATTAAAAGAACGCGAACAAAATAAGCTTGGAACTAAAATTTTGCAACGTTCCCAGGAACTGGATTTTAGACATACAGAAATTATTGATACTCAGGGAAAATTGGTAGCACGTAACCCTGTAGTGGGTAACGAAATAATTATCTTTGCTCGGTGATTTTTGTGGTGAATAAGTAATATCGAATTCGTTCACATCGGATTTATAAGTGGGTATGCTCCCATTATTTGTCTCAGTACTTGTATAAATATATAGCACTACGCTTTTGGGTTAGGACGTTTTTTCACAAGAAGAAAGACTTGGGGGAAAATCCCCCAAACCCCCTATTGAAGTCCGGATATAAAATATAAAATTAATCTGTTTTAATAGCTTTTCTAAGATGAGCAGTTTCTCTTACAAGTCTTTCCACTTCCTCTACAGATCCGGGAAAATTTTGTTTGTATTGTGCTTGCTCTGTGCGAATTTTTTGTAAATGGGATTCAATATTTTTAGAACTAATAATTTCACCAAAATCACTGGGAGCATTCTCACTTTTTTTGGGATAATTGAATATAACATCAAGTATTACATCTCCCAACTCTTTCTTATAGTGGGATGATTCCCAGTACCATTTCATTTCCTGCTTACTACCAAGAGGTGGAATTTTTTCATTTGCTATACTGTTGTATCCACTAAAATCCCATAAAATAATTGGCTGTTTATTGGAATTTTCTATTGCATCTTTGGCTATAACTTTTACTAAATCTCGTTTCCATTCTTCAAAGTTTGAAAAGGTATTTAAATGTTTCATTGCTTCTAGTTGATAAGCATGAATTGGTGAAATAAACAAATATAACTTAGTATTATCTTTTCTTTGTTTGAGAATTTGTTTTAACCACTCAAAATTCTGTGGTTTATCGTACAAGACGGGATAAAAATTTTCTGAGGTTAGATAAAATTTTATATAATCAATAAAGAATTGTCGTCGAGTATATTTATCAGAGCTATTTATTTTAATAAATCCATTATTTATATATTCGTCATCCTGATTTTGCCAATTAAATTTTATAGTTGATAGTGAATTCATAAATTTTTGACTTGAGAAAAGTTCACCAAAAATAAAATTTAATTTATGATATTCTTTGTAGAATTTGGAATCATAAAAATCTCCCTCTGGCTTTTTTTTACTATTAAAACTAAATGCATCTAATCCTATCAAAGCAGTCTTTATATTTAAATTATTGTTAGCAAATTCAAAAACCTTTGATATCTCATATATACCGGAACCAGCTAATCCAGCATTATAAACTTGACTAGATTGAAAAATCGGGTGCTGAGGATTTAATCCACGCAATACGCGGGATGTTCCTAATAAAATTGTGTCGTAATTACCTTTTTCAATCTCAATAGACTTAAGCTTACGCATACCTCCATTAAGAATGAATGGTTTTTCACGATTAAATCCTTTAATATCTACTACACCAAATATTTTCTGAGGGTCTACTACAAAATTAAAACTCGCAACTAGGAATAATCCTGTAATCAAAGTAATCATATAAATTTTGATGTAAGACTGAGTTCGTTTCATTTGTAGTAATTTAAAATTTGAAGGTAATAAAAATAAATTTTATTTTGATAGTAACAAACAGGACTACAACTACAATCGTAATCACTGCGATCGCAACGAATAAGTTTTGATTAGATTTAAGTTCCAATCTTTTTTATAAGTTTGGATTGAAAGTTTAAAAATCTTTTTTATTTGACTTACTTTAACAGTGATAATTTTAGTGAATATATTTCATCTGAGAGAACTATTTTTTCCATGAAAAAAAGCAGTATTTACAGTTTCTTCACTTAAAAGAACCTAAGCAACCGTAAACCTAACTAATTTTAATAAGTAAATAATTGCAACCTTGACCTAACCGATTAGTAGAGAAAATCTTACTTTTAGAGTTACTCAAAAAGTGGAAGACTTCCCGAAAAAGTTCGTATTTATTTCTTCTGAAGTTTCGTAATGTTTTGATAGTTTTTGTATGAGTGTAAAATATCAATAAACCCGGCTTTAAAATTAAAACCGGGTTAAAAATTTTATTTAATTTAATCTAATCTTTTTTAGGTAAGCATTCTTAGACAAGCATGGTTTGCATTAAAGGAATATCTGGAGATACATTACCTGTACGCAACCATTCAGTTAACTCAACTGGTGATTCTGCTTGACTAAGTTTTTCCCGCAGAACTGTACCTTCGATGATTTCTTTTTCCAGCAATTCTTCAGCGATCGCTTCCAACAATTCTTTATTCTGTTGCAAAATACTTAATGCGATGTGGTGAGCATTGTCTACTATCCGCTTGACTTCACTATCGATTTCTTCTGCAACTTTGGGACTAATGGTCCGTCGGGGATTACCGTAACCTTCTAGAAATTGCTGTTGTTGCTTCTCGAATGCAATTGGACCTAGTTCATCGCTCATACCGTAGAGAGTAACGTAACGTTCTGCAAGTTCGGTAGCTTTCTGAATATCGTCAGCAGCACCAGTAGAAATTTTACCAAATACCGTTTCTTCTGCCGAACGTCCGCCGAGAAGAGTAGAAATACGACCGCGAATTTCATCTTCAATCATCAAAAAGCGGTCTTCTTCTGGCATCTGAATTGTATAACCTAATGCTCCAACACCACGAGGAACTACGGATATTTTCTCTACCTTACCTGCTCCTGGCATCAGGGCACCAACTATCGCATGACCGACTTCATGATAAGCAACGGTTTTCTTTTCAGTTTCATTTAAGACCCGCGATCGCTTTTCTAAACCTGCGACAACTCTTTCTATAGCTTCGTTAAAGTCTGCCATAGCTACAGTTTCTTGGTTTTGACGTGCTGCAAGTAGTGCTGCTTCGTTAACTAAGTTTGCCAGATCCGCACCAGCAAATCCTGGGGTACGAACTGCGACTTTTGCTAGTTCTACATCATCACCCAGTTTGACATCACGGGCATGAACTTTCAAAATGGCTTCCCGACCAATTTTATCTGGACGGTCTACAACTACCTGACGGTCGAAGCGTCCGGGACGACGTAATGCTGTATCTAATACTTCCGGACGGTTAGTAGCAGCGATGATGATTACTCCTGTATTAGCATCAAAGCCATCCATCTCTGTCAGTAATTGATTGAGGGTCTGTTCCCGTTCGTCATTACCCCCCATCATTCCTGCACCACCACGGGATTTACCCAGAGCATCTAATTCATCGATAAATACGATACATGGTGCTTGCTTTTTGGCTTGTTCAAATAAATCTCGAACCCTGGAAGCACCTACACCCACGAATAACTCAATAAACTCTGAACCTGAGATACTAAAAAAAGGTACAGCAGCTTCACCAGCGATCGCTTTTGCTAAGAGTGTTTTACCTGTTCCTGGAGAACCCACTAGTAATACACCTTTAGGAATTTTGGCTCCTAATTTGGTGTATTTACCAGAATTTTTCAGAAAATCAACAATTTCTTCTAGCTCAGCTTTCGCTTCATCAACACCAGCTACATCGTTAAATTTAACACCGGTACTACCTTCAGAATAGATGCGAGCCTTACTTTTACCAACAGTTAAAGCAGCAGGACCACCACCTTGACGGTTAATGAAAAATGCCCAAATTCCTACGAAAATTAACGGTGGTACAACCCAGCTGATAATAGTGCCAATCCAACCGTTATTATTTGGTGGTGGGGCAGCAAATTCTACGTTATTATCTCGGAGAATTTTCGGTAAATCTAGATCAAGAGCTACGGGTGTAGTTATAAATACTTCTGGTGGAGTGTTGGGGTCAGAATTTTCATTTTTGATTACGTACTGGATACGTTCATTTCCCACAACTGCACGAGCGACTTTACCAGACTGCACCTGAGAGATGAAATTGCTATAAGGAGTTTGGGGTAGTTTAGGTGCAAAGAAGCTAGGAACAATAAAGTTAAGAGCAAGTATTAGACCTAGAAAAATTAGTACACTACCGCCAAATTGTCTCATTTTCGGCGGTTTGCTTTGATTTTGCTTTTTACTTTTTTTATCAACTGGCATCTTTTGACTTATTCTCCAATATTTTTATTTATTAACAGTTTTATTGAGTTAATAAATTTAGAACTTAAAATCAGAACTTAAAATCAGAACTTAAACTCAGAATTGAGAAATATACGTTTATTTAGATTTGAAAAAGCAAACTTTTTTAGAACTGTATAGAAACATTGTAGAAACTTATTGATACTAAGCTTTGTAGTATCTACCCCACTATGCATAGGATAATAGCCGTACTTTACCTAAAAAATTATGAATTTCATTATCAAAGTTTTTATACTCTCAACAGCAATTTCACTATTAATTAAGTATGTTTTACCCAGCTTTCCAGTACCTGCAACCGCTTTAAATGCCTTAGGTATTATATTTTTACCAACCGTAGTACTTGCATTATTACTCTTTTGGCGTTGGGGAGCGAGTAACGAATTTAAGAGTGAATAATAGGTTGTGAGGTTATGAGTTGTGGGTAGTTAGTTAATAGTCAACTGTCTTTGTCTAGCTGTAGCGCTCACAGTGGTTATTCGGGACATGTTCCTCCCCTGACTTTCTAAGCAGGGGAGGAACATGGACCAGGGCTATTTCATTCGCAGTGAGTCTCAATCATCGTATCAATATAATCTCTAAGTTTTTCTTGCCAACGCCGGTATGGTTCTCAACTTTTCGGCGTTGCCCAAGTCTTGGCTTGAAACTTACGGGTTTTGTATCTAAGGGCTTATCTCCTAGTGGTTTTGCTCGGTGTTGGTTATTCTTCAAGAAAGGCATTGATTTTAATTTACAGAAGCTAGTAAACTAGCAATGTATCAAACATTGAAGGGTCGTTCAATGTACGGAACACAGCAAGTATTGATTAAAAAACCAAAAGAAGTAATCGCAGTATTAGAATATATCTGCTCAGAAGCTAAAAAGTTAACTAATTGCGGGATTTACTATAGCCGTCAATTGTTTTTTAAGACTGGGAAATTTCCAAATAGAGCGAAACTGCACAAAGAATTAGGGACTAAGCAAAAAAACTCTCATTACCAAGCACTATATTCTGATGTTGCGCAACAAGCCTTGACCACTGTTGCAGAGTCTTTTAAATCATACAGGGGACTGATTAGTTTATGGAGGAAAGGAGAGTTACCAAATAAACCACTTCTACCTAACTATTTAAAAGGTAGAAGTGGTTTAGTTCTTGCTACTTTTCCCGGTCGTGCTGTTAAACTTGGTGGAAAAAATAAAGGTAAAGAGCATGAGTTTGGAATTAGATTACCTTTAGGCAGTAAAGTAAAAACCTGGTTTGGTATCTCTGAAATACGCATCCCTTTTCCTTCTAATTTAGATATAAGTAACATTGTTGAAGTTAGAATATTACCCCGCAATCGCTGTTTTTATGCTGAGTTTGTCTATAAAGTTAATCCTCAAAAAGTAAAATTAGATAGTTCTCTTGGATTGGGGATAGATCCAGGACTAAATAACTGGCTGACTTGTGTATCAACCCTTGGGACTAGTTTTATAGTTGATGGATTACACCTTAAAAGTCTAAATCAATGGTTTAACAAGTCAGTCACTAAAAGAAAAGAGAATCAAGCTCAGGGCTTTTGGTCTAAAAAGCTTGCAACTATTACGGAAAAGCGTAACCGTCAAGTAAAACATGCAGTCAATATAGCTGCAAGGATAGTAATAAATCATTGCTTAGAGTATAAAATTGGTAACGTTGTTTTTGGCTGGAATAAGCTACAAAAACAAAATGCCAATATGGGTAAAAAAAATAATCAAAAATTTGTTCAGATACCCACTCAAAGACTTAAGGAGAGAATCAAACAACTATGTGATTTTTACGGTATTGATTTTATAGAAACTGAAGAGTCTTACACCTCGAAAAGTTCGTTTTTGAATGATGATTTTATCCCTACAGTTGGTGCAAAACCCGATAATTGGAAGCCATCAGGGAAACGAATTAAACGAGGCTTATATAAAACATCCAGTGGTGAATTAATCAACGCCGACTGTAATGCGGCAGCGAATATCCTAGTCAAAGTAAAGACAACTCTAAGAGTTAATCTTGGGGAAGTAAATAGAGGTGTTTTAAGTACACCTTGTCGAGTTCATTTATGGACAAAGGCTAAATCCCCTGGTTTCTAACCAGGGGTATGCTTAACACTCCTTATTCTTCACTCACCAATTATTTTCAGTAAAAGTTACCAAAATCAGCTAACAAAGCAGAGAATAATATAGTGGAATGTATTATTAACTAGGAGTTAGGGTGTGAAGTTGGGTCAATGGATTGGTTTAATCGCCATACTCGTATCTCTATATATATTGTGGCAAATTCGAGAAGTGCTGTTGCTGATGTTTGCTGCAATTGTAATTGCTACAAGTTTGAATAGATTGGCAAAGTATTTTCAAACTTGGAAACTCAAACGGGGATTTGCTGTACTTTTATCTGTATTTATATTTTTTGGTGCGATCGCTGGTTTTTTCTGGATAATCGTCCCTCCCTTTGCAGACCAGTTTCAAGAACTTACTAGTAAAGTTCCTCAAGGTTTACAACGTCTAAATCTTTGGTTAACGGAGTTAGAAACCCGTATCCCTACTCAATTAATTCCTTACATTCCGGATATAGATAACTTATTAAAGCAGGCTGAACCGATAATCCAGAGAATTTTAGGTAGTTCTTTCGCTTTTGTTTCTGGTTCCCTGGAAGTTGTGTTGAAATTGCTCCTAGTATTAGTGTTAACGGGAATGTTTTTAGCCGACCCAGTTTCTTACCGCAAAGGTTTTATGAGATTATTTCCTTCCTTCTATCGACGCAGGGTAGATGGTATCTTAGATGAATGCGAAGACTCTTTGCAGGGATGGGTTTCTGGAGCATTCATCGCCATGTGTATTGTCGGTTTGATGAGCGCTATCGGTTTATACTTTTTGCAAGTTCCAGCAGCCTTAGCCTTGGGTATTTTAGCAGGATTTTTGAACCTAATTCCTAACTTGGGTCCGACCATGAGTGTTGTTCCTGCAATGGCGATCGCGCTTCTGGATACTCCTTTAAAGTCCTTGGGTGTATTAATTTTATATTTCGTTATCCAGCAGGTGGAAAGTAATTTTCTTACTCCTATAGTTATGGCGCATCAGGTGTCATTACTACCAGCTGTTACTTTAATTTCTCAGTTATTTTTTGCCTATTTCTTTGGTTTTTTAGGTTTACTGCTAGCTCTTCCCCTCACCGTTGTAGCTAAAATCTGGATAAATCAGGTATTACTCAAAGATATCTTGGATAAATGGCAGGGTCAAACTCATGCAGAAACCGAATTAGTTTTGGTTAGCGATACATCTATAAATGAGAAGAATGAGGAGAAAATAAATGCTGTATTTGAAGAAAAAATTGAAGGTGACAAAAAAATAAATCGAGATGATGAGATTAAGTCAGGAGATTAATTAGCCGAATTTCCCGGTTTTCTTTCCTATAGGAAAATGGGGATAGTTAAGAAATTTTACACATACCAATAACTCAATTATCCATAGGTGATAGGCTACTATCCATTAACCAATGGGATTATCGACTTTGCATGTATCATGTCTAATAAAGAACCTTGGCTATCAGTTAATCTATCAAGCCTTTTTCCAGGAATTGGACAAATATATTCAGGAAAAAAGACTAGAGGATATCTTTTAATATTTTTGTATACTGCTTTATCCATAATCGGAATTTGGCAAATTTTAAGCACCAATGGAAATTTCTTGATTGGAGCGGCTTTATTATTATTTATACCAATTATTTGGTTCTGGAATTTATTTGACGCTCATACTCAAGCAAAAAAAAACAATACTTCAGAATTTGAAGAGTTACGCAAACAAAATAAAGACCCCTGGTTGGGAATGTTCATTTCTCAAATATTTTTTGGTTTTGGTAACTTTTATATTGGTAAGTGGTTTGCTGGAATACTAGCGATAGTTGTAGTAATATTCGTTTCTATGATTTCACCATTTATCGGAACAATAGCGATCGCTATATTTTCATTTGTGACTTACAAACTTGCACCTGTACGTCGTGAAAATTCCGATAAATTAGCAATTGTAGTTTCTGTAATGATTGCTGTCTCAGGCTTCCTGTACGATAGTTTAGGATTTATATCCAGAGGATTTGAAACCCGTTGGATACCTTCAGGTAATATGGAACCAACATTAAGCGGTTCACCTAATCAGTCAGAAGCTGATAGGGTTTTAATAAACAAGTTAATTTACAACTTTGAAAATCCCCAACGTGGAGATATTATAGTTTTCTCACCCACCACATCATTAAGAGAACAGGGATATAAAGACGCTTTTATTAAACGTATTGTTGGTTTACCTGGTGAAAGGTTTGAATTAAAAGAAGGAAAAGTTTACATTAACGATAAACTTCTTGATGAAAGCAAATATGTAGCGAAAGAGGGAAAAACAGTTATTGATGTTTGTCTTTCTGGAGTAGAGAAACCATTACTTTCCGAAGCTATTATCATACCTGCCGATTCCTACATCGTCTTGGGGGATAATCGTCAGAGTAGCTATGATAGTCGCTGTTGGGGTTTCCTACCTCGTAAAAATATTATTGGTAAGGTCTACAAACGATTTTTTCCTTTTGACCGTGTAGGTTCCCTGGAGTAAATCCGAGAATGATTTTATAAACCACTCATTAACACTCCTTTAATCTCAGCATGGGGGTGAATTCCATGGTTAAATTAACGGTTGTAGTGTACCTTTTCCGCAGAAATGTTCAATTGAAGGTTTTTAAAAATTCAATTATCGCAACCGTCAGATTGGTTAGGACAGGTTTCTATTTCCTCCCTATAGCACTTTAGAAATATTTCACATCCGCGAAAAATTGTACATTCTGACACTTAATACACTTACGAGCGCTAAGTTTTTCACCATCACCCCAAACACCTTTATCTGGGCGAAAATAAACCCAGTCATGCTGATTACCTACGCTACGTCCCCAGATAAATTTTTGAGAACCACAAATATGACAAGGGTTTTCCTTGGGATTTTCATTATGTTTTGATTGCTGATCCATTTGATTTAGGTTTCCGATTCCTTTCTAATTTCTTCAGCGAGTTAAACCTATATTTCCCAAATTCAGAACCGATAATCAAAATGGATTGGTTAGGTTAACTTTAGTAAATTTGCAAAATATTCCAAAAATATATTCTCACCCAAGTCACTCTAGATGATATAAATATTTTTTTCCTAGGAAGAAATTATTCTCAAAGGACGGTAATTCTACCCTTTAGAGGTGCGATCGCCGATCCAATTTGTTTAACATTTGTTCCTACAATGTTTGATAAGAACTAGTTTCGTGTTTGAAATCATAGTTCTATACTTAGTAAGCTGTTCGTTCCTTCAAGAAAACTTATGCAGCCTAACAATCCCAATCAATTTACCGAGAAAGCTTGGGAAGCGATCGCCCATACTCCAGATGTTTCTAAAAATAATCGACAGCAGCAAATTGAAAGCGAACATCTGATGAAAGCGCTTCTAGAGCAGCAAGGACTCGCTAGCAGTATTCTGACTAAAGCGGGTGCGAATATCATTAAGGTGCGTGAAAATACTGATAAATTTATTCAACGTCAACCAACTGTATCTGGTAGCAGCGAGTCTATATACTTAGGTAAGAGTTTAGACCAACTTTTAGATCGCGCCGAATCTTACCGCAAGGAATTCGACGACGAATATATTTCTATTGAACATTTAATATTGGCTTATGCCAAAGATAACCGCTTTGGTAAAGGTTTGCTTCAGGAGTTTGGACTCAATGAAAGCAAACTAAAAAATACTATTAAAGAAATTCGTGGGAACCAAAAAGTGACCGACCAAAACCCAGAGGGTAAATATCAAGCATTAGAAAAATATGGACGTGACTTGACTGAGGCAGCGCGGGAAAATAAACTCGATCCAGTGATTGGAAGAGATGATGAAATTCGCCGTACTATTCAAATTTTGTCCCGTCGTACTAAGAATAATCCCGTACTTATCGGCGAACCTGGTGTTGGTAAAACAGCGATCGCTGAAGGTTTAGCTCAGAGAATTGTGGCTGGTGATGTACCCCAATCTTTGAAAGATAGACAGTTAATTAGTTTGGATTTGGGTGCTTTAATCGCTGGAGCTAAATTCCGGGGTGAGTTTGAAGAGCGTCTAAAAGCTGTATTGAAAGAAGTTACCGAATCCGAGGGAAATATAGTTCTATTTATTGATGAAATTCATACAGTAGTTGGTGCAGGTGCAACCCAAGGTTCTATGGATGCTGGTAACTTGCTTAAACCAATGTTAGCCCGGGGAGAATTGCGCTGTATTGGTGCAACAACTTTGGATGAGTACCGTAAATATATTGAGAAGGATGCAGCTTTAGAAAGACGTTTTCAACAGGTTTATGTAGACCAACCTGTAGTAGAAGATACTATTTCTATTCTGCGGGGACTAAAGGAGCGTTACGAAGTTCACCACGGGGTGAAAATTTCTGATAGTGCTTTAGTTGCAGCTGCTATTTTATCAAATCGATATATTTCAGACCGTTTTCTACCAGATAAAGCTATTGATTTGGTAGATGAAGCAGCAGCTAGACTAAAAATGGAGATTACCTCCAAACCAGAAGAACTTGACGAAATCGACCGGAAAATTCTCCAATTAGAAATGGAGAAACTATCCCTACAGAAGGAAAGCGATATAGCTTCCCGGGAACGTTTAGAAAGAATAGAAAAAGAACTAGCTGATTTTAAAGAAGAACAAAGAGCTTTAAATGCTCAATGGAAATCCGAAAAAGACGTTATTGCTAAAATTCAGCACATCAAAGAAGAGATAGACCGAGTTAACCAAGAAATTCAGCAAGCAGAACGTAATTATGACCTCAATCAAGCTGCAGAATTAAAGTACGGTAAATTGACCGAACTGCATCGTCGGTTAGAAAACGCAGAAAGCGAAATGACTCAAACTCAGCATACGGGTAAATCTCTACTGCGCGAAGAAGTAACCGAATCTGATATTGCTGAAATTATTTCTAAATGGACAGGTATACCCATCAGTAAGCTAGTAGAATCTGAAAAAGAAAAGCTGCTGAACTTAGAACAAGAACTACATCAAAGAGTCATCGGACAAGACGAAGCAGTTACCGCAGTTGCAGACGCGATCGCTCGTTCTCGTGCAGGACTTTCTGACCCGAATCGTCCCACAGCTAGTTTTATTTTCCTAGGTCCGACTGGTGTTGGTAAAACCGAGTTAGCGAAAGCTTTAGCTGCTTATCTGTTTGATACCGATGAAGCGATGGTACGGATTGATATGTCTGAGTATATGGAAAAGCATTCCGTTTCCAGACTCATCGGTGCACCTCCAGGATATGTTGGTTACGATGAAGGGGGACAATTAACTGAAGCAATTCGTCGTCGTCCCTACTCGGTAGTATTATTTGACGAAATTGAGAAAGCTCATCCCGATGTATTTAATGTGATGCTGCAAGTCCTAGATGACGGTAGAGTTACGGACTCTCAAGGTCATAACGTGGACTTCAAAAATACCATTATTATCATGACCAGTAACATTGGTTCTCAATATATTCTCGATGTCGCAGGAGATGATAGTCTTTATGACGAAATGCAACAACGAGTCATGGAAGCAATGCGTAACAGCTTCCGTCCCGAATTTCTTAACCGTATCGATGAAATTATCATCTTCCACTCCTTACAGAAACACCAATTACGTCAGATAGTTCAAATCCAAGTTGGAAGACTCAGAGAAAGATTAAGCGATCGCAAGATGAGTTTGAAGTTATCCGATAGTGCTCTTGACTTTTTAGCGGAGGTGGGATTCGACCCGGTTTATGGAGCTCGTCCCCTAAAAAGAGCTATTCAGCGTGAATTGGAAACTCAGATTGCGAAAGCTATGTTGAGAGGAGAATTTAACAATGGTGACACTATTTTTGTAGATGTGACCAACGAACGTTTATCTTTTCAGCGTTTAGGAGCTGATTTGATTGCTACCCCAACTGAATAATTTTATAACCATAAGCATCTACAATTTGCAATCAAAACAAACAGTGCTTAATCTACATTTTTCTGGAGACGTAGCGTCAGCTACGCCTCTTTTAACCTGTAAAAGGTGTAATTTTTCAAAAGGTGTAATTTTTCAGCTTTTGAATCTTCTATTTTCACGTATTAGGTTCATCAAAGAAAGGTAGTAGAAAATCTAGTAGTATTTAATACATAAAAAATAGTCTTTGCTCCTTGCATAAGCTCTGAAGCTTCTGGCTTCAAGTATGGGTGTATAAATGTATCGCAATAGTATTAAATAAATCGTATTTACATGTAGGGATCTCTTCTGTTTTTTTAAAGATAATTTCACAAATAAAATCTGATTTTTATATATTTAAATTGCCTTGAAATCAAAAAAAATATTTGTTTAAAGTTTGTGAAATTTAAGATAAAACATGTCTGAATGTATAATTTTTTATTAATAGAAAATTATACATTTATGTCAAGATAAAAAATGAAAAAAATTACTTTTATAAGAATTATTCAAAATAGTTTGGGAACACTAAATCTAGAAGCATTAAGGAATTTAGTGGAATAGTTAGGATGGTTGAATACCCCATCAATAGAGAACCTACAAATTATGTGGCTATCCTCGAAGCCTCTCAAGAAATTTTAGGTATTACTCAACCGGATAAGCTAATAGATAAGCTCTTTCAAATTATTATGCAAATTATTATGCAAAATTCCGGCTGCGATGACCTGCCGAGTGTCTTTGCTCATCGCTGCGTATTTATGCTAACTAATATTAATGGGGATTTGCAGATAAAAGCCATTGCCACATCTGAAACTACAGAGCTTTATCCCGAATTTCTTGAAGACAATCCTAACTTACCTATTAAGTTAATCAACTATCTTAAAAAAAACCAAGAAATAATAGTTATTAACGAACTTGAAACCGACTTACCCATCATTGATCAGTATCTCCAGCAGCACAAACCTTCATGTCTTCTTGGCTTACCTATTCTCAAGCAAGGGCATCTAATTGGTATTTTGTATGTAGAAAATTTTTCTACCACTGGTATCTTTACAGAAGACGTCATTACCATTCTTAACTTTCTCTGCACTCAAGTAGCAATTTATTTGAATAATATACAAGATAAAACCCAAGATAAAACTCAAGAAATTGCACCATTTTGTCGAGGACATAAGCTAGTCGTCAATATTAACGGTGAATCAGAAATAGTTTGCCTAGATAGCGACTTAAGGAATGGTCACAAAAAGGCTGAAGATGCTCTACGTGAATCTCAGCAATTTTTACAAACCGTACTGTATACATTTCCACTATCAATTTTCTGGAAAGATCGAAATTCAGTTTATTTAGGTTGCAATGGTAATTTTCTTCAGGATGCAGGTCTCAAATCAGTTGAAGATATTATAGGCAAAAATGACTATGATATGCCTTGGGCAAAAACAGAAGCAGAAGATTACCGGATTGACGACCAGTATGTAATGGAATCAGATATAGCCAAGCTAGGAATAATTGAAACCCAAATACAAGCTGATGGTAAACAAATTTGGCTTGAAACGAATAAAATTCCTCTTCATAACTTGATGGGAGAAGTAATAGGTGTTTTAGGTACTTATCAAGACATTACTAACCGCGTAAAAGCTGAACAAACAATCCGTCAAAAAGTAGAAAGAGAAAAATTACTTAGAGAAATTGCCCAACGCATTCGGCAATCACTAGACCTCCAGACCATTTTTGATACTGCTTGTCAGGAAATTCGTCAGGTAATTCAAGCCGATCGAGTCGGAATTTTCAAATTTTACTCAGATTCTAACTTTGATGATGGAGAATTTGTGGCTGAATCTGTTCTAGAGGGATTTTCCTCAGTAGTAGCCGTACGAGTCCATGACCAATGCTTTGGTGAAAACTTTTCATCCCTTTATGCTAAAGGTAAATTCTATGCCGTTGATGACATCTACTGCAATGGAGGAGATAAACTTAAAAATTGTCATAGTGAAGTTCTCAGTAAGTTTCAAGTACGGGCTAACTTAGTCATGCCCTTACTTTGCGGTGAAAAATTATGGGGTTTGTTATGCATTCATCAATGTGCAGCACCCCGCAAATGGCAGCAGTCTGAGATTGACCTAACTCAGCAATTATCTAACCAGCTAGCAATCGGCATTCAGCAAGCCAGTTTCTACGACCAAATACAGTCTGAACTCAGAGTACGTGAACAAACCGAAGCTAGAATTGCCCTGCAACTCCGAAGACAGCAAGCTTTAGGGACGATTATTCAAAAAATTCGAGAGTCATTAGATATTGGCGAGATTCTTTCAACAGTTACTCAACAGGTCAAAGATATAATGCATAGCGATCGCGTGATTATCTTTCGCCTATTGACTAATGGCAAAAGTAGAATTGTTGAAGAAGCAGTATCTGATGATTTTCCTACCCTCAAAGGTATTGACCGTGAAGACGAAGTATGGTCTCAAGATATTCTTGATTCCTATTCTCAAGGCAAACCTCACATAGTACCAGATAACACCAACTATACCTGGGAAGATTGCCTGATGGAATACTCTATGACAGGCAAAATACAATCTAAAATCGTCGCCCCTATTTTACAAGAAATGCGTATCAGCGAAAATCATCGTTGGGTCGCTCCTGGTGAAAACAACAAACTGTGGGGAATTTTAGTTGTCCATGCTTGTGGAAAACAACGTGTATGACAAGAATCTGAAGCCCAGTTTCTACAACAAATTGCCAATCAGTTAGCGATCGCAATTCAGCAAGCAAGTTTGTTTAACCAGCTACAGCAAGAATTAACCGAACGACAGCAAGCTCAGCAGCAATTGACCGAACGCAATCAGCAATTGGCAATTTCTAACGAAGAACTGGCTCGTGCGACTCGTCTCAAGGATGAATTTCTCGCCAACATGAGCCACGAACTCCGTACTCCCCTAAATGCTATTTTAGGCATGACCGAAGGATTACAAGAGCAAATTTTTGGGGAGGTTAATGACCAACAACTCAAAGCATTAAAAACCATTGAGGGCAGTGGTTCTCATTTGCTCGAACTAATTAACGATATTCTCGATGTTGCCAAAATTGAATCTGGTCATATAAAACTCGATTTAATTTCTACTAACATTGCCCCTCTGTGTAAATCAAGTCTGGCATTTATCAAGCAACAAGCACTAAAAAAACGGATTCACCTAGAAACTCAACTACCTAAGAATTTACCCGATTTATTGATTGATGAGCGACGCATCCGCCAAGTTTTGATTAATCTACTCAATAATGCTGTAAAATTTACGCCTGAAGAGGGATGCATAACTTTAGAAGTTATATTTTCAAATTCTGCCATTCACCCAAAGATTGCCGACTCCTCATCCCAACACTTCTTACGAATTGCCGTCACCGATACAGGTATAGGCATTGCTCCAGAACATATCAAAAAACTATTCCAACCTTTCGTGCAAATTGATAGCGCTCTAAATCGTCAATATGCAGGGACAGGTTTAGGACTTTCTTTAGTAAAACGTATCGTCGAGCTTCATCAAGGCAAAGTTGGAGTTACTAGTGAAGTTGGGGTAGGAAGTTCCTTTACCTTTGACCTTCCCTGTAATATTTCACCATCAGCTTCTTGCAAAACACAAACCGATCATTCTTCTAAAATCGAAACCCATCAATCTTCCAAGAAGACATCTCCCTTAATCTTGTTAGCAGAAGACAACCAAGCCAATATCATTACAGTCTCCACCTATCTAAAAGCTAAAGGATATCGCTTACTTTTAGCAAAAAACGGACAAGAAGCCATTACTCAAGCTCAATCTCAAAACCCCGACTTAATTCTCATGGACATTCAAATGCCTGGGATGGACGGAATTGAAGCTATGGAACATATTCGACGCGACCCAAACTTAACCAATATACCAATCATTGCTTTGACTGCCCTAGCGATGAAAGGCGATCGCGAAAGTTGTCTGGCAGCAGGGGCTAATGATTACCTTATTAAACCTATGAAATTAAAGCAATTAGAAGCCACTATTCAAAAGCTTTTAGCAAAACAGGAATATAACTCATGAAGACCCAATCAATTTTGGTCGTTGACGACGAACCCGATAATTTTGATGTCATCGAAACCCTATTGAGCAATCAAAATTATCAACTGCACTACGCTGCTTGCGGACAAGAAGCGATCGCAAACCTGGATACATTCGAGCCAGATCTGATTTTACTAGATGTGATGATGCCAGGCATGGATGGTATCCAGGTCTGCAAACAAATCAAAGCAATGCCCCAATGGCAGCCAGTACCGATTGTTATGGTCACGGCACTCACTAGTAAAGAAGACCTAGCCCGCTGCCTCTCTTCAGGTGCTGATGACTTCATCAGCAAACCCGTGAATGTCCTATAATTACGGGCTAGAGTTAATTCCATGCTGCGAATTAAGCACCAGTATGACAACCTGCAAAACTTACTCCAACTGCGGGAAGACATGGTCAACATGGTTGTTCATGATTTACGAAATCCCCTCACAAGTATCTTTTTGGGTCTGGAAAACCTTAGCAACATCGAGCATCCCAGAGAAAAGCAAAAGCATAAACTGGCTAGGATGTATTCATCGGCACAGACTCTACAACTATTAATCGATGATTTATTGACTATGGCTCGGCTGGAATCTGGTAAAGTTTCTCCTAATTGTACAGAAGCTGACATAGCCGAACTGATTCATTCTGTAGTATCTAACTTTAAAGCGATCGCTGCTCAAAAAAATCAAGTACTGGGAATTCAAATACCACAAGAATCTCATAAAACAGTCTATGTTGATGTCACGATGATCCATCGAGTTTTGGATAACTTAGTATCGAATGCGATTAAGTTTTCTCCAGAGGATAGTCAAATCATAGTTAGAGTAGAATTCTTACCATCTAATAGTTGTAAGATACAGGTTATTGATTGCGGGTCTGGAGTTCCTGATGAATTACAACATAAAATTTTTGAGAAATACCAGATTGGAACTTCTATACCCGATGTTACTCAGATAGGTTTAGGTTTAGCCTTTTGCAAAATGGTTGTAGAAGCGCATCAAGGGGAAATTTGCATCAAAAATAACCATTCTCAAGGAGCTACTTTTGAAATTACTCTAGCAACATCTAAATAGTACTCGAGCAACCGCTATATTACCCAGGGTAAGCGGAAGGAGCACTCTATATTATTATCTCTTCACATAAGTGCTCGTGTTTAATTCCCTCTCTAGATATTTAAAAGTTATTCAAGTTACAGATAAAGCCTGAAAAAATTAATAAATAATTAATTAATCCTAGTAATTATACTGTAATTTATTTGTTAATTTTTTCACAAATAAATGTAAAGCATGTAATTTTAAATAATCTAAAAATATTTTTCACAAGCTATATATTTATCAATCTATATTGTTATATAGCGAACTTTAAAAAAGTATTTTTTCTATATTTTCTATGTATTTTGACTAAATACTGTCTATTCCATAACTTATTAAATCTCTTATTTTTTTAGGTATTCAGTAGATATAAATATAATAATTTTACTTCTAAAACAATGATATTTTTTTGACAAAAAGACTAAGTATATAAACAAGAATATATAATAAGCTTTGATAAATATATGCCAAAGTGGCAACACTTATTCTCTCAATTCGTTATTCATTATTTACTGGGGTTCTGGAATTTATCTCTAGCTAGTTAACAAGACAATTACTATAAAAAAGGGTGCCAATTATAAAAAAATTAGATAGGATGTATGACATCCTGAATTCGTAAATGATTGCAAGATGAATTATATTTACTTGATATAGAGTTATTTATATTTTGCTATTATCATTTTTTTGTATTTCTATAAATTCCAAATTTGTACTGCCAGGAAATATCATCAAAAAATGTAATTATAAATACAAATCAACATATAGCTACAGATTTATCTAAATATTTACTACCTAAATTAAGTAAAGTATATCGAAATCATCAGCTAAAAAATTCCATTCAGGAGTTAGAATAATTTTGTAAACAATGATGCTTACTGAGAACAAAATTATTATCCTTAAAACTAGTTTTATTTAAACAGTAAATTAAATTTAAATATTTACTAATTATCTCCTAAGTGCTGATTAATAAGTGCTAATGAAACTAGCTACTAATTAGACAGCAGAACGAACGACATGCAAATATTTTTTTTATGTTCGCCATTGGCATATGATAGGGAAGTTAATAGCAGGGCATTATAAAGTTCTCAAAATACTAGGTTCAGGAGGATTCGGTCAGACTTATTTAGTAGAAGATATTCTGCTCCCTAATAATTTACAGTGCGTACTCAAACACATCAAACCACACAGCACTGAAAAAAAAGTTCTAGAAACAGCAAGAGCACTCTTTAAAAAAGAAGCAGATACCTTAGATAAACTCGGAAGTCATGACCAAATACCTAAACTCTTAGACTACTTTGAAGATAATCAAGAATTTTATTTAATACAAGAATTTATCCAAGGACATCCACTGAGCTTAGAGCTACCCAGAGGACTGCGGTGGACAGAGAGTGAAATTATCGAAATGCTGATTGAAGTATTGTCGATATTAGAATTTATTCATACTAAAGGTGTAATTCACCGAGATGTCAAACCAGAAAATATTATTAGACGCAAAAGCGATAATAAATTGATTGTCATTGACTTTGGTGCAATTAAAGAAATACAAAGTCAAACCGCAATTAATAGAGCTAAGGGTCAGCAGCGCGTTACCATAACAATTGGTACTCCTGGCTACATGCCATCAGAGCAAATTAGACGCTTACCTCGTGCTAGTAGTGATATATACGCACTAGGAATGATTGCAATTCAAGCTTTGACCGGACTATACCCACGAGAATTAGAGGACGATCGAGATACTGGAGAAATTCTCTGGGAACATCTAACTTCAATTACTCCTGACTTTGCTGCTGTCTTAGCTAAAATGACCCGCTATCACTTCAAAGAACGCTATCGTTCAGCAAGTGAAGCTTTGGAAGCTTTAAAGACCCTTGCACCACTCAATAATTCCGTTGCAATCACTGAAGGTGGGTCTTCTCTGGGAGACGCTACACGAGAGACCAATCAGCCATTAGTCGAAGCAAGAACTGAATATGAGATGGTTCTAGAGTGGGTAGAAGCTCAACAGGTGATTACCCATGCAATTTGGGAAAGTCAAGATAGTAAAAAGCCTGGTAAAATACGTATTGGTCGCAACCCCCAACAGTGTGATATTGTCCTTTGTGAACCAACCGTGTCTGGTCTCCATATAGAAATTTTCTTTCATTCAGGAAAGCAACAGTTCTATGTACGTAACTTACGACAAAAAAATCCTCCTGTAGTTGATGGACAATTACTTTTAGCTGGAGAGATACCAATTAACCAAGGTAGTTACGTGCGTTTGGGAAGACAAACTCTAAAAGTATGTGCAATCAATCGCAAACAGTATCTGAAAAATTTAAGAACCGCTACTGATAGCACAGATGAAAAATTTCCTGCTCAAGAACCTGTAACAAAAACCCTTCCTCCACAGATAGTTATTCCATCTAAGAAGAACTCTAGTTTCAGATTTTTCAAGAATACTTCTTTGCTACAGCAATTGTTAAGAAAAACTAACTTAGTAACAGGTACAGGAGTTGTTGGTACAGTAGGAGCAGTTGCATTTTTAACTTTAGGACAAATCGGTAATTTTGAGAGTGGTACTAATGAGCAAAATTTCATTTCCCGTCAACGACAGATGTGCCGTGTAGTTGCTCCCACCCAAGGAAAATTTTCCACCAAATTGCGTCCCCAGCCCCATACAGAAGTTGATGGTTTTAAACAACTAAGTCAAGGAGAAAGGGTTTTATTCATGCAAACCAGAGGAGACTTTGTAGAGGTAAAGCTTTCTGACGGTACCAAAGGTTGGGTGTTTTGGGATCAACTTCAGCCATGTAGTAGTGCTAGTTAATGAAACACAAAACCACCGACTGTAGACTTAGAAAAACTCTAAAGATAATTAGAAAGAACCTCTTGACGCTTCGCTTTAAGGGAAATGGGAATAGGTTTATTATTCTCCACTGAATGTAGCTTTGTAGAATTATCTAACTTCTGCAAACCCTCTAAAGCGGATTCTTGAACTATTTTTTCTGTTTCCTGAAGAAGGAGCAAACGTAATAAATCAGTAATATTTTTCTTCAAAGACGGATCTACATCATTTGTGTAAGCAAGTTTTGATAACTGACTCACAGCAACTAAACGTTTTAATGGTTCTTGGGATGTTAGCTGCAATACAAGTCTATCTATTTGCTTTTCTTGCCGCACATAATAAAGACTGTGAATATGGCATGCTAGTAAAAATAGCACTAAGAGAGTTGCTAAACCTTGTAAGATAGCACCAACTGCAATCCATACATTATTAGACTCTACAAGAATAACTGCTGATAGGTAAGTACAAAAAGTACTGATACCACCGCTAACAACTGCTAAAAGCAAACGACGATTGGGACTACTTAAAATATTGTGCAATCCAGACCAAAATTTCTGCCAATTCCAACCTTGCATAGAGTAAACTAATGTCATTGAACTAACGCCGACAGCGCTAGCTAAGAGAAGCTTCCAATTCCATAACAGCATAGCTATTACAACCGTTAAAAAGCCTAAAATTCCTCCAGGTTCGCGTAAACTTTTACCTCTTGGAAGTTTTAAGCGTTTCACCGAAAGTTGTTGAATTAGTTCCTGCCAAGAATGTGAAGCCTGTCTCACTTTGTTTACCTAATTAATGACAAAATTGATGAGTATAATGATTTTTATTTCCATATGAAAGGAGATATTCATGCTCCCGAATATACTCTATAACAATATCTATATAAGTAAAGTATCAGCGCTTCGATAGCCGGTAATATTGTTCCATTTTCTGGTAAATCTAAAATTTTGAAACTGTAGATTTCAGTAACAATAACTAAAACCATCAACGATAAACTGCCCATCGAAAGTCGAAAAAGTTACATTATAAATCTCATTACCACTTATAGAGAGTAAGCTACCTGGATTAATATTTGAACCAGAATTAGCCAGATTTCCTCCTTGCAATACAGCCTTATCTACCAGTTGGCGATCGCGGTTATATCCGCAAAATTCTAATCTTCGAGAACTTGTTACATAAGCACGTACCGATCTAACTGGTTTGATGAAAGTTGCTTCCATACATCCGCCTTTAGGAGACCCCATCAAAACAAATTGATGAAACTGAGTAGGAAATGCAGGATTTGAGGGTTCAATTGCTATAGTATTATCAAAAATTACCCCCTGATTCTGATACTGTTTTTCTACAGTTTCAAAACATCTGAGATTGTCTAACTTAATAGATATATAGTTTAAATAGCCTTGAGAACAATTGTCTCTAGTACTACTATTTTTAGAAGTATCACTTACATTGGAAATATTTGCAGCATCTATCTGACTACTCTCTTGGAGTATAGAGCTAGATGATAATGAGCCAATATCTATCATAAGCGATCGCCCATCACAATCTTTCAAAATTTCATCTTGACTTGATTGAAATGACTGAGGTGAAGCAACTGCAACGTTTTGGACATTTGGAATCTTAGATTCATTATTAGATTCATTAATAGTAAATCGAGATTCTTCAAGGTTTAATAACACACCCTGTTTCAAATTATCTTGTTGTACCATAACAACCATCCTGTTGTGATATGACAAGTGGTTCTAACATTCTTGACAATAAGTAAATTAAGTAACTGCCAGAGAAGACTTTTACATTAAGACATGGAGTTTTCCTGCGAATCACCACAAATTGATAGTTTTGCCTAGATAATGAGGTTTATAATTATCAGTGATGTTTCTGACAGATTACCACATAATATCTATGATTATACTTAATATGATGTAGTAGCTTTTACTCGTATCCCCAGTGCAAAACAAGTACTTGTAATGAAGATTTGCTAATAAAGTTGAAATAAAAATCACTAAAACTTTACAACTAACATCATAATTTCACCAAGGCTTTAATACTTAGCTCAAGGCAGTAAAATTTACTTTTTCTAAGTCTATTGAATGCTCTATTCACAAGTAGCATTTATCAAAGAAATTGTTCCTATCTCTAGACATCAGGTAAATTACCCAATGTCAATGAATTATAATTAATTATATGTATCGTTTAATCTGATCTTTTTAGATGTGGATAAAAAGAACTAACATTCTTGATTCGTATTAAAACAAAATAAAGAATTACTATATATCTACAAGATTATGCATAGTAATCTTTTTTAATTCAGAACTTATGCAACGGAGATCTGTCCGAAGCGACGGTTAGGTAATGTAGTGCTGTTTGACCTAATTATGGAGGGAATCCGTTACTTATGCATAAGTTCTGTAGATGATGAATTTGATTCTTTTTGGCTTAGGCGTAGACAAAAAAACCATAGTAAAAATAATAGGCGTTGATGAAGATTTATTATTTGATATAAGTATTCAAGAAAAAGTATTTATATATTTACTGTTAAGTTATATAACAGCTTCCTAATCTCTATCAATAATCCAAATATAATATGTCAATTTTGTATATAGTTAATTTTGCACAAGTAGTTATCAAGTAAAATGATGTGCATTTCAATGAAATAATTCAGTTGCTATAATGCTTTGACAGCGTAATTCCTATTTAAAACTAAATTCCGATTTATTTATACTTATTTCACACTATTATGAAATAAGTATGAAGCTAAAATATTACATTATCTAGCGTATTTTCTTAATATAATTTTGATTAATATAGTAATAAATTAAATTATAGTTATTTACTCCTGATACATTTAATAATATTTACTGCGAGGATTAGTTATCACTAATTCAAGCTCCCAACCAGGAGTTTGTGCAACCGATTTACTAATACGTCGTAAATCTTCGGAACCATTGAGTGTTAAATTCTCTCTTGTTCTTACTTCTGCTGCAACTACTTTATTGCCATTAACAGCTATCATATCTAAAGAACATTCTGCTAAAGAGGAAGGTAATTTATCTGGAGCAGGATTAATTATTACTTCATATCCTTTCTCACGATATTCTCTAGCTAATTGCATTAATCTTTTGCGCTCAATTGAGTTTCGATTATTTTTTAAGTACATGACAACAAATCAAATTTTCATCAAATATGTTATCAGTTTCTTCTTCAGCTATCAAGTAATATAATAAACGTCTATATCTTAAGATATAAATATTTTGAATAATATTCAAAATAATATATGAAGTTTGAGTCGTTAATTTATTCATTAAATATAAGTTAATAGATATAGTAATTTGGCTTTTTTATTAAACACAATTAATTATTTTTAGTGTGCGTTAGCTGTCTTCATAAGGCACAGCACATATTTTTTTTCATTTAACTAGAAGTACTATGTGTCAAAATATACAATATTAATTTATGAAAATATTTTAGTAAAAAATATTTTCATAAATTAAGTAAAAAAATAAGCAGGTGGCTTGAATTGTATATAGAATCAGCTAGTGTAGGGTAACCATGCTGTCACAAAGTTTAATACCTATATAAAGATATATAAATCTTATAAATAATTACTCCTTTCTACTTAAGATAATAAAAGTATAAAATTAAAAATAATAGCTTAAAAACTTCAAGTCTTATTTTACAAATAAGACTTATATTTCTATAGATGCTAATATAGCGTTTCCATACTTTGAAATAGGAAAAGCTATATCAATATGTATGAAATTACATATTTTATTTACTACTATTTTTGGTAACGAGAAATATTTTAGGCTGAATTAATTATATGCTTATCAAAGATTTTCAGGATCAGGTGCCGCTTCAATTTTTATATGTAAAAATTCCTGTCCTTGAGAAAATCCTTCCGCTAAAGCGAAAGAAATTCCTTTGACTCTAAAAGAACCATTTAAATTACGTCTACGACTAATAAAATCTGTAATTTGATAATCATCTACATAAATAAAACCATTTAAAGCATCTCTAATTGGTTTTACTATGTTGTCACTATCTGGAACTGATGACTCATCCTCACCTATACAGTCATAATAATGAGTTATCGTTACCTCAAGCATATTTCCTAATGGGTCATTTTCTCCCCAAGAGTCTTGTGCTGCTTGACGAACTCTTTTTTTCCAAATTTGCAGTTGTTTTTTCTGCTTCGTTTGGTGAGACATCGGTTTACCAATGACGACAAATTCAAAGGGTAGCACTGATCAAATCTCACAAATAAATGGGACAGCTTACTTGAGCATGAGCAGTTATTGAGGCATTTTTACGGCTTTAATACAAACATTACTCTAAATCAAAATTAGATATTAATATCAAATATAAATACATATTGAATACGATATATTTGATTTAAGAGTAAGTGTTCAAAAATTAATTATTTCGATAATTGAACTTAAATTTTGGCAAAAATATTAATAGTAGGACTTACACAACCAGCAAATTCTTCTTGTAGGGGCAGGTGACATTTTGACTAATGAAGGAACGTAGTAGTAATATTTCTAATGTCACGCACCAGAAGGGTATTGTGACAATTGCGTAAGTCCTGAATAATATTAATTGTGCATACATTATCAATTGATGCAATTTATTCAGTGATAAAAAATAATTTTATCTATTTAATCGTTTTTCTTTATTAATTTCTATCAAGAATTAATATGATTACACTAAGTTTTTATCTTAACTTATTAAGACAAATAATTGAAGATAATATTTTTAATTGCTGTATTTAATGTAGCACAATTGAAATCAATATTTTGCAATTGGCTATACACCAATATTCATTATCTTTTATCAGATAAACTTTAAACTTACCCTGTTTCTAGGAGTTATAGCTCGTACATATTTAATTTCTGGAGATGTTTATTCTTTATTGAAAATAGATAGAATAGATAGAATAAATAAAATAATTAATAATCTAATAATTTTAGATTAATAAATCAATAAAAAAATCTTCCGTAGGATAATTAGAAAGACTTTTTCATTGCGGTAGGGTGAATATGAATTATTCCTAGTAAATAGATATTAGTCTTCAATCCTAATATCGACTACAGAACCTCTAAAGTTATAATTGTAGCCCTCTAATTCAAATGGCATACCAATTTTGACTTTACTGTTACCTATAACAGGTCCATTTTCTGTTAACTTTGCTTTACCCGCAAGAGTTAAGAGCATATCTTTGCTAAAGTTGTTTTCTCTGGGATCTTTTATTTCTTTAACACTACCATCAGGCTGAGTGGCAATTATTGTTTTTGGAAGATATTCGATAGATTTAATAGGGATTGCTCCGGAAGGTTGATTGCGAATAATCACATTTGTTTTTCCTCCACTCTTAAATCCTTGTCCTTCCAAACGCTGTGGTTCAATAACATTAAGTCCTCTGACTAATAAGTCAACCTCAATAGGTGCTGTTTTTACGCCACCTATTTGAGCAACAGAACCAGTGCTTCCAGGAAATAAGAAAATTCCAGCAATAACCAGCAAAATAACTAATAATGCACCTAAATCGAGAATACTGAATTTTCCGAATAGACGACCTTTGGAATCTAAAACAGCCATAATAAAACTCCTAAACTAAAAATAATTGGTCTGTACTCTAGGACAAAAATTTTGTAAATATAACTTTATTTTGTATCTTTTAATTTGTATCCTTTAATTTTTAAAAATATCATAAATGACTTTATAATTTCTTGGACACCACAGTGTATCATAACTTTATATAACCACTGTAAGTAACATATTTCAGTTATAAAGCATGGTCAAAAATAAAAAAATAAAGTACATATTAAATAAAATATCTAGCTAATAATTAAAGTTATATAGAAAACAATCATATTGTAAATTTTTAGTAGCACTTGACATTTATTTTCTAAATGTATTCTCTAAATGTCTAAGTAACATATTAAAAAACCGTCAGACTTGAAAACTGAGGATATTTGTGAAAAGGTTTATTTTCACCTTCCTACAAAACAACAAAGTATCTATCCATTCAAACAAATACTTATAATTTGTCAAGTAGTCAAGAAAATTAACTACTTCTAGACAATAATAATAAGTTAAGAGATGCAACTTATAAAGCTTTTATTGCGTCCACTGATTCTAAGTTCTGATTGAAATCTGTGCAAACAGGAATATTATGCGTTGGAAAATTTTTTATCGTCGCTGGCTATATCCATCAATTTCGCTGCTAGTTGCTCTAAGCATTTGCTTAACCACAGCTTTACCTTCTGAAGCTTCTTCTCTTTGGAGGGTAATATTACAAGGGGCACAGATTATTCAGCTAAGCAACATATCACAGCGTGAAGAAATTAATATTGGCAAACAAATAAATCGGCAGTTGCTCAGAAGCGAAGTCAAACTATATAAAAATAGGCAAATAAATCGTTATTTTCGCAGCATTGGAAATCGTCTGGCAGCTAAAAGTGAGTGTTCTAGTCTCCCATTTGTTTTTCAAGTAGTTCAAGACAAAAATATTAATGCATTTGCGACTGCTGGTGGATACGTGTATGCTAATACTGGTTTACTCACCGCCTCAGACAACGAGGCTGAACTAGCTAGTGTGATAGCTCATGAGATAGGTCATATTTGCGGAAGACACCTAGTAAAACAGCTAAGACAAACTTCAGTTGCTTCTGGTGTTGCTACAGCTTTAGGCGTTGACAGAAGTACTTTAGTAAACTTAGGTGTTGAGCTAGCACTTAGACGACCAAATAGTCGTTCTCACGAGTATGATGCTGATGAAAGAGGTTTAAAAACTTTGACCAGTGCGAACTATGCCCCATCAGGAATGGTATCTTTTATGCAAAAGTTATTAAGCAAAAGTTCTGGTTCTCCTCCTTCGTTTTTAAGTACTCATCCAGCTACCAGTAGTCGTATTACTAGACTAAAAAGCTATATAAGCAGTCAAAATTATAAAGGTAATCAGGGTTTAAGTAAGTCTGAATATAGAAGAAATATTAGACCATTACTTTAAAGCTTTGATTGAGCAAATTTTGTGGTTGTTGGGTTGAAAATCTTGATTCTGTAATGACTTTGTGCATATTTAGCTCCTTCGACCGGAATCATTCTGCTCATACGTAGTGAAGTAGTGAGACTTCCGGTGAGTGTCAGCCGAACCGATAAAAGTCGAGTCAGAATATATGTACAATAAAATATAGCGGTATAACCCAATTAAATGCAGAAATTCACCCTACCCAGAAAAGTAAAAGTTTTATAAACAGAAGATTCTAGGGCGTAGGAGTTAAGAACTCAGCTAATGTCTTCATGGAAGAGTTACACTCGTAACCTACACTTACTTTTAGAGAGGTTTAGATATGTTAGTTGTTGAGATAGAGGTTGATTGAATAGCTTAATTCCATTACTAGAAAAAAAGTTTAAATCTTCTTTTAGGTGGCTGTTTATTATCTTGGCTTTTCTTTACTACATTGCTGTTGTCGTTTCTGGCAGTAATTTTTTTCCCAAATTGATGTTTATCAAAATGTTCAGGTTCGACAACAGTAACAGCTTCTTTTAAGGGACGAATCCGTGACAAATTAGTAATCACATTAAATTGATAAACTAAGTTGTTTTTAATATCTAGCCCAGTTAACCATCCACTGTAGGGATGATAAGCTCCTGTATCTATATCTATCCATCCTTGACCTTGGGCTAATTGTCCTGGTTCAACATTAGGAAGAGTAAAAGCGATAGTGTGTCCTATAATAATTTGTTTATCTGAAAAATAAGGTTGTTTAATACTGAGAAACTCATCCCTGACCCAACAAAATTGATTGGAATTTTGTTGGAGGAAAGGAATATTTGGATGTATCCCAGCATGAACTAACCAAGTATCACCCAAATCTATATAGTTTGGTAAACTTTGTAACCAATGTATGTGTTCTTCTGGAATGCAACTATTTTTATAGCTATCTATAGTTGCTTGTCCACCGCTATAAAGCCATTTCTGAACTATTTGGGGAGGGGTATTTTGTCCGGACACGATGTCTAATAACATTTGCTCGTGATTACCCCTGACCGATGTATACCGACTTTCCTTTACAAACTCTATAACTTCACAACTTTCTGGACCTCGGTCGATTAAATCTCCTAAAAAATAAACTTTGTCACTTTCTCCAGGAGCGATCGCTTCCAATAATTTCATCAGACCCCTGTAGTGACCATGAACGTCACCAATAATAATTTGACGGCTATTTATATGATTCATTCCGATAATACCTGTAGCTTAAGATTTTTTTCCAAAATTTTTGATGCCTCTAAATAGTTTTAATACAGTAGACGTATTATATATTTCGGATGCCTTGAGCGATTCGCAATTATAAGGCTGATCATTTATAACCTCATGATTTAACGCTAACCCGTATTAGCTTCTGTAAACACATTGAACGAGTTAAAACAGGCAATAAATAGTCAGTACGTATTGAAAAAATAAAACAAGTACTAAAATATACTCGTATTTTAGATTTACAAATATTTTACTTACAACTAATTTATCTTAAGAAAAATTTATATATCTGTAAAATATGTCTTATATGGATGACTTCTTTCCTGAGATTAAGAATAAACTGGGAATAGAAGGAATCTAATTAAATCTAATTAATCTATTGACAGTAGTTATTTATAATAATGAATTCCAATATCATAGCCTGTACATACGGTCAATCAATACTTTGGTAGATTATAGTAATAAAATATAAATGTGAGGAAAGCGGAAACACAGCTTTGAAGGGAAATATATTTATGGATCTCAAAATATTTGCGGTTATTGCTCTAGTTGCTCCTTTATTTTTGTCCAATCCAGTAAAAGCTGGTAGTCAGGAGGATGTAGATAGATTGCTAAAAACTGGAGAATGCCAAAACTGCGATCTTTCAGGGGTCAATCTTAGTGAAGCTCATTTAATTGGAGCAGACCTGAGAAATGCTAATCTTAAAGGTGCAAATTTGGAAAAAGCTAATATAGAGGGCGCTGATTTAAGTTATGCAGACTTAACTGGAGCTAATTTATCTTCCACTTTTGCGACAAACGTTAACTTTAAGGGAGCTAATCTTGACAAAGTAGATTTATCTCAAGCACGTATATATGATTCTAATGTTTATGGTGCATCAATGAGTAATCTCAATATTAACGATGCTGAAATATTTAATACAGGCATTGGTATTGGTGGTACTAATGCTGAGATAGAAGATTGGGACTAAATTTCTGATATAAATCGTGTTTATTTTTAATTGATGTTTGTTCGGAATTTATATCTACGTCTTGTTCAAAAATCTAGTCTAAAAACCTAATTTAGATGCTTGGAATAGCATAGTCTAAAATTTTGGAGTAGTAGTTTGTATCTAGCTTTTGTGCAAGCAAAAGACCCATTAATAGTTCTGTAAAATTAAATTAAATAGATTACTGTATCATTTGCTTTACCCCGTTTCTGAATTATTAGTTAAGCGGGGTTTTTATATTATGTGTGATTCAATTATGATTCATTGAGGCTCTCTCTTCTCGACCCTAAAAGATAGGAGGATTCACTACATATTACTCTGGTATATTAATTTAGTAATTTTCTCTGTGAAAAAATATTTTTAATAGAATTCTATCTACAAAGATTGACAAAGTTAAGCGATGGTACGTAGTACCCGCCCGAAGCGATGGTACGGTAGCACCCGCCCGAAGCGATGGTGCGGTAGCACCCGCCCGAAGCGATCGCACATGCCGGACTGTAGTATATTTAGGCATTATTTAAAATAGGCGAAGTAAACTAGACTGAAAATCTGATTTGACCTTATTGAATATTTTGACTTCTCTTGAATATCGGTAGATTTTGAGGCACTTTAAACTATTTCAAGATTATTTGATACGTAAAATACGATTTAGATAAAAATAAATATAAATATATGTAAAAAAATATAAAAATTTTACATATTTAGTATTCAGATAGTACTTTAATCGTCCATGAAAGTTAATGGTCGCATTAACATAAGCTAAAATCAACATCAAAGCTTGTACAAATAAAGAGAAGTATTAATTGCTGTTCTCTACTTGCTTGTTGTTGCCATCCCTGAAGGATCTTCGACCATCCTTAAAGGTAGGTCTTAGACCATCCCATATGACAAGCGTTCATATAGTGTAAGTTAATCGGAACTTTAGGAATCTAGTTTTTATGTAAAACCGAGTCTAATACTGGTCTGAATTTCTTTACCACATACTACTATCATCCTACATACTTTCTGCTTTGCAGTTGATGAAGTAGTCATTCAAAGGACAAGTATGGTCATAGGAAGTTAAAATCATCCAGTACCGCTTATGCATCCTGATGCTGAAATGTTCGGTACCCTTCAATAGACCAAAAGTTCTTTAACTAGGATTCCCAAAGCTAGTCAATTAATTAACTAGCAAGGGCATTTCCACTATCAACAACATCTAGAAGCAAAAATACAACACAACGGAAGTTATGGAAAGCAAGACTCAAGAGACCAAAATGCCAGAAGTAGAAGTTAACAACCAGGCAGGAGGAACAATTACAAAAATCCAACCTCCTGCACAGTCTCAAGAGGAATGGCTAAAATACGGGGAACAAGTATCTAGTTTTTTAGCAACCCTATTTAGAAACATCGGAACTTTTTACGAGCAGTACAAACAGCCTTTAATCTATGCTGGCTTGGGTTTAGGGGCGATAGTTGCTGTTAAAGTTGTTTTAGCAGTGCTAGATGCTTTGAATGATATTCCTCTAGTAGCGCCCTCATTTGAATTAATTGGAATTGGTTACTCTGTTTGGTTTGTCTACCGCTATCTACTCAAAGCTTCCAGCAGAAGTGAATTGACTAGTGAGATTTCAACGATTAAGAAGCAAGTTGTTGGAAAAAATACTGCGGATGCTTAAATCTTAATCTTTATTTAGTGCTATGGCTTAGATATAGCTGTAGCACTAATAATGCTTCTACCAAATGCTTTATTACTTCTATCTGCTTACAAAAATTGAAAGTGGTTAAGTTTTTCACTAAAACTTAACCACTTTCTGTTTTGTCATAGCAGCCAGCGTAGTTACATCAGAGGAGATAGAATGGATATACCCATAAACAGTCAAATTTTATCGCTAACTCCACTCTGATATGGCAGAGTAATAGTGACCCAAAGGTTACTGATTCTACTGATAGCGCATTATGGTATCAGATTCCACGGGTTTTATTCTTTTTGCTTGTACTAAAGCTTGGTGAATCATTGCTGCAACTTCAGCTCTGCTTGCATCTCTGGTCGGTTCCAAAACTTTATTATTAGGATTAACTACAATATTATTTACCGTTGCAGCTGCTATTTTAGGTCGGGCATATTGGGGAATTTTGTCATTATCTGGGTAGACACTCAAGACCTTATCCACATCAGCTGGTGGTTTGAGATTTAATCCAGTTACAAGAGCAACTAAAACTTCTACACGAGGAATTTTACGCTCTGGTATAAATATACGTGCTGACTGGTCTTGATTGGGATAACCATTTAAAAATCCGGTAGCAACAGCTTTGTTAATAGCTTCATTTGCCCAATAATCGGTTTTGACATCTGAGAATTCAAGCTGTTTATCAGTCCTATCTTGAAAAGCTTGGTTTAATAAAGCTGCATATTCGGCTCTGGTAACAGGTTGATTTGGTCTAAATGAATTGTTGTTTTGATAACCTTCGATTATTCCCTGAGAAGAAAGCGCATTTACAAAAGGTGCTTCCCAAGATTTTTCATCCACATCTACAAATGTTTTTGGTGTAGGAATTGCCGGCTTTTTCGCTACAGGTGTAACTGTTGACAAAGGATCTTTTTCCTGGGGTTCTTTCTTTGTAGGGACTGGGACTGTTTCTTTTGAACCTACTGAAGGATATACTGGCGATGCTTGTTCTGGAGATTTAGTTGACTCTTCTGTAGGTGTAATACTGGAAATCCAAGGTATTGCTCCGACTCCTGCTGCAACACCCTTACCAGCCATAGAATCCATAGGTTTCTGGGTACCTATAGGAAAATTAGGTGTCGGAGGGAATATTTTAGATTTGCCAACTACTTCGGATTGTTCGTTTCCTAAAGAAGAAAATGGGGGTGTCAGTCCTGGGAAATTAATACGCTTTCCTTCTTGATGTAACTGAGGTGAAGAAACTAAGGGTTCTGTTTTCTCTGTAGGAACATTAGCAGACTTGGGAATAGAGCTAGAAGCACCCAACCAATTCAAATTCCAACCACCGTTATAAGAGCGAGAAAGCGTCCAAAATAGGGTTGTACCAAGCGTTAAAAAAGCTACTAAAATAGCCACAAATTCCTCAAAACGGAGGGGATAAGCCGGTGATGACTCGCGATCATTACGATCATTAGATTGTGGGGTATTTGTCATTTTAATTACCCTGATAAAGCTACAGTTATTATCTACCCCAATTAACCCATAGATGGGGATTTTTTCTCTAGTTATTTTAAGAACTAGTTATTTTCAGAACTAGTCGCATTTGCGACTAATATCAATTATTTACGCAAAATTAATTTTGTTACAGATTCACGAAAATACTTGTATTTTTCAAGATACTCATTTTTCAGAGACCTCTTACAGCACTCTGAACAAACTGGGAATACTGTCTATTGCTTCTGCTGTACGGATTTCATCAAGAGCTTTATGAAAATCACCTTCGGTGACATCATGGGTCACAACTACAATTTCTGCTAGTTTTTCTTGAAAACCTGTCTGCACTACTGATTCTAAACTTACACCGTATTTACCAAAGGTAGTACCGAGTTTGCCAATTACTCCGGGCTGGTCCTTAGTAAGGAAGCGGGCATAAAATCTAGTTGCAAGCTGTGCCATTGATGAGAGATGACACTCATTTTTATGGGCATTTACTAATAGAGGGTCTAAAGAATTAGTATTGCTCTGAGAAGCCGTCTGAATACGAGAAACTAGGTTTAAAATATCAGCACATACTGCTGAGGCAGTTGCACCTTTTCCTGCACCGGGACCAAAAAACATTACTTGTCCAATGGGTTCCCCTTCAACAAGAATGGCATTATAAACATCATTAATACTAGCCAAAGGATGGGATTTTGGTAATAAAGTAGGATGAACCCTCACAGAAAGTGAAGAATCTGTAACTGCTTGAGCGATGACTCCCTTAGGGTTGCGCGAAGCGATCGCTAGCAATTTAATCGTAAATCCTAATTTTTCAGCATAAGCAATATCTGTTCTGCTTACCTGCCGAATACCTTCAGTGTAAACATTATCCCGGTTTAAACATCCACAAAAAGCGATGGAGGTTAAAATAGCAATTTTATCTGCTGCATCCAAACCATCAACATCAGCTGTAGGGTCTGCTTCTGCATAACCTAAATTTTGAGCATCAGCTAAAGCATCCTCAAACTTGCTGCCCTTTTCTTGCATTTGAGTCAGGATGTAGTTAGTTGTACCGTTAACTATACCCATAACTCTATCAATTCGATTGACAATTAAATATTGCCTTAAAGGAGAGATTACTGGAATACCACCACCCACAGCAGCTTCTAGCATTACATATACACCAGACTTACTGGCTGCATCAAATATTTCTGCTCCAAACCGAGAAATTACTGCCTTATTAGCTGTAACTATATGCTTCCCATTTTCGATAGCTTTGAGAATTAGCGATCGCGCTGGCTCTAGACCACCAATGAGTTCTACTACAATATCGATGGAACTATCACTGACAATAGCTTCTAAGTCAGTAGTTAGTAAATCCTGGTCTATTTCAACCTGACGAAATTTATCGAGCGATCGCACTCCGACCTTAGATATGGAAACCGATTGTAATAACGGATGACCCTGTGTCGGATTTGCTAATAATTCTACTGTCCCAGTGCCAACAGTACCTAATCCTAATATGCCGAGCTTTACACCCACAAACTTTGTACCAAACTAAACAAGTACATATATTAAACAATAGGGTGAGCTAATAACTCACCCTACTTAATGATTATCCTTCCTACTTAACTATTAGTCATCAAAATTATGACTGCTTTTACTATAGTCATTAGTAGATATGAACTAGTATGTTTCTACGTGCCAGCGACCTGCTTTCTTAAGTTGCTTCTGATAATCGCTCCACTCTACACCGTCCTTGCTAGCAGCACCAGATAGAGCAGCATCAATACCGTCTTCCATGCCCTTCAAGCCACAAATGTAGGTATGAGTTTTCTCTTCTTTGATTAACTTCCACAGTTCGTCTGCATATTCTTCACAACGGTGTTGAATGTACATTCTACCGCCATCTTTGTTCTTCTGCTCACGACTGATTGCATAAGTCAAGCGCAAGTTGTCAGGGTATTGCTGCTGCAACTGTTCAAGTTCTTCCTTATAAAGAATATTAGGAGAAGTGGGAATACCAAAGAGCAACCAAGCAAATCCATTAAACTTATAGTCAGGATTAGCCTTCTTTTCCTCTTCCTTAAACATCCGCCATAAATATGTACGGAAAGGAGCAATACCTGTACCTGTTGCCATCATGATTACTTTAGCATCTGGGTCATCAGGTAAAAGCATTTCCTTACCTACTGGTCCAGTGATTTTTACATCATCTCCTGACTTGATGTTACACAGGTAGGTAGAACAAACTCCATAAACAGTTTCACCGCTTTCTGGATGCTTATACTCCAATTGACGCACGCAAAGTGAGACGGTCTTATCATCTACGTCATCTCCATGACGAGTAGAAGCAATAGAATACAATCTCAATTTATGTGGCTTACCTTTATCGTCTTCTCCTGGTGGGATAATACCAATACTCTGACCTTCTAAATAACGTAAATCCCCGCCAGAAATGTCAAACTTGAGGTGACGGACAGTACCAATTCCACCCTCACCAACTAATTCGTCGTTTGATACACACTTACCAACATACGGAGAATTCGGACGGTAAATGTTGACGGGAACATTAGCATGGGCATTCTTTTTCGCTTTCGCTTGAGACATGGTGTTGCCTTTTGTGTCCTTCTTCTTGGGCTGTTGCTCAGCTGGTGATTTGGAGAAACCTTTCACTTCACTGTTAGCTTCTACAGATATGTTTTTACCATGCCACTGACCATTGTTAGAAGTATAAGCAGAAGGCGTTCTACCATGATTTACAGGCTCTACTGCACTTGCTGGCTCAATACTAACAATTTTCCCACCCAGGCGAGTTATTCGCCGCATTTCACTTTTCATGCGGCTGTAAGGCACTCTGATAAATGTGCTGCCACTATTACGAATTGGATAGTTTACTTTGTCAGTGGCTTCTCCCTGACTCAGACCAACTACTTCATATACGAAATATCGACTACCTAATTCTGCCTTGGCAGCACCGTCAGCCGTACCTTGCTTGTACATTCGTTCTACCACTCCGATATCTACTTAACGTGCATTTAATAATCCTTCTCAATACAGTTCTATCTGCTTACTAGTCTTCAGCTTGATACAACTTATACTTTGATTGAAGGTGGCGTATATTGCCAGAACTTATTACGTACACTCACCATCGTGCAGTCAGACATGGGAAAAAACACACCTGTTCACCTTCTAAGTTAAAGGATCTGCCTTCTGGAGAATGTTAATAATGAGTCAATTTAAGCTTTTTTTTCTCAACTACTAGCTTTAATTAAGCAAACAGATTTCTCTAACAGACTTTGTTATTG